>Ga0136601_1000077_pt1 | contig 47884 bp, 48 predicted proteins | sample AntRauMFilla2699_FD_181020 | JGI IMG/M metagenome (GOLD analysis project Ga0136601, IMG submission 181020) | Saline lake microbial communities from Rauer Islands, Antarctica - Metagenome Filla 2 #699 | ecosystem: Environmental > Aquatic > Non-marine Saline and Alkaline > Saline | place...
TGTACACGTACGTGCTATCAGATAGCGAGTGCAGTACGTCCACAGGAGTCTGACCCCAGGCTTGGAGCTGCTGGAGAGTCCACGCGTATGGAAGTACCGCCAAACCCAAGATGAAGATACATGCAATGATCGCCGTGACGATGACTGCGATGATCTTCAACTCGCGCTGAATGGACAGATTGGTCTTGATTTCGGTCATTGGTTTCTCCATGGTTGGCTGCATACGACGGTCGCATGCGTGATTTCTGGTTGTGATCGGAACTCCACGCGCGCGTGATGCACAGAATTCCGATCACATAAATAACAGAGAGCTTGTTAAAGAACGTTCAAGAGTGTTGCCACCCTTAAATCTATAAAATATTACACTATTTACTAATACTTGTCAATACGTGCTACTACTGTAAATAGCCGTTGATAAAGCTGGTTGCATCCATCGGTTTTTTGCCTGCAGGCTGTAGCTGAGTGAGCTCTAGCTGGTAATCGCCGGTGTCAACTAGCAGCTGCTTGTGATTGATGTGGGTACTTCCAGGTTTATCGACTGATTTGACGTCCGTAACAGTCGCGGTGTGGACTACGACGTTAATGTCGCTGATGGTGGTTCTGCTTTTCGGCCAGTCTGCGTATGCGCGGATTTTAGCCTCGATGGTAGCAGCTGACTCGGTCCAGTTGATGTCGCCATCAGCTTTGGCCAGTTTGGTTGTGTGCGTTGCTGTTGATTCTTCTTGAGGTTCGGGCTTTATATCGCCGCGTAGATAATCAGTCAGAATTTGCGGTAGCCAGTTGTCTTGAAGCTCGAGTAGGGCGGCAGTTAACTCGCTGGCAGTCTCAGTTTGGTCGAGTTTGATCTCGGATTGAGCTAAAATCGGGCCGTCATCGAGCCGCGGGGTGATTTTCATCGCGGTAATACCGGTGAGCTCGTCACGGTTGACGATAGCGGCGCGAATCGGATCGGCGCCGCGGTGCTTTGGCAGCAGTGAGAAGTGTGAATTCACAATCCCCAGCGGGAAGTAGTCTATGACTTCCTCGGGAATGATGACCCCGTAGTCAACCACCAACCCCAGCTGGGCTCGGAAGTTGCTGCCTGCAAATAGCTGGCGGAGCTCTTCTTTGGAGCTAGCTTGGTAGCAGTCGACACCGTGCTCATCTGCCCAGTCTTGGGTGGCGGTGGTTGACTGCGAGTTGTGTGCGCCCCGTGGGGATTTAGTGACAACTGCTTCAATCATGAACTGCTTCGCGACCGCAGTGAGCGCGCGTAGGCTGATGTGGCCAGTGCCAAAAAAAACTAACTCTGGTTTGAGCAAGCTGTCGACGGTGGTGACTATCGGCTCAAACTTCGCCATCGACGCCGTACCCCTTCATCAGCTGCTGCGATTCATCACGCGGTAGCGGCTGCATCTTGCCACCGTCTATGCGGTAATACTCAGCGTCAGGTCCGAGCTTGTCCGCGAAGGTGATGCCGTGGGTATGGTCTATCTCGTGCTGGAATATCCGAGCCAAGAATCCGCGGGCGAATAGCTTGATAGTTTTACCATGTATGTTCTGCGCTTTGACCTTAATTTTCGGATAGCGCGGCACGTAGCCATAGATGTCACTGACGCTGAGGCAGCCTTCGAGTTCGAGTGTCGGTTCACCATCAAAACGAGTGATTTCAGGGTTGATGTAGATGTCGAAATCTCGACTGTCGGGGTCATTGGAGTCACGGCGAATGATGACCACTCGCTGCAAGACATCAACTTGAACTGCGGCCAACGCGACACCGACTTCATGGTCTCGAGACGCCTCCCAGTCGAGCGTAGCTTGCTCCATGTCATCAATCAACTGTTCCAGTTCATCGCCAAACTCAGCCACCTCACTCGATTCCTTGCGTAGTGAGGGGTGGGGCAGGTGAATGATATCGTCTTTGTCTGTCACTGGTAGTTCTTTCTAGAGTAAGCTCGGTGGGTTGATATGGGTGTTAACGCGAGCGGTCCCAATCTCTCTGGCGATGTCGAGTAGTTGTGAGCGCTGACCTGATTTTACCAAAAGCTGCCAATGATGGTAGCCAAATGCAAATTGTCGCAGCGCTGGGGATGGCCCGAGCACCGCTAATTCAGGGTAGCTCTGTTCAAGTTGCTGCTTAATCTCGGCTAGCTTTTGCTCGGCATTGCCCTCCGTTTTGTAACGAACTTTGATCAGCATTAGATGGCAAAAGGGCGGATAATTCGCGTGACGCCTTTGCTCGATTTCACCGTCATAAAACTGACGATAATTATCATCAATAGCACTTTGAATGGCATGATGCTCGGGCTGCATCGCCTGGACTATCGTGTGCCCGCCTTGGCCGCGGCGATTGTTTCTGCCGATAACCTGTCGTAACTGCTGATAGACAGTTTCAGAGGCAGTGTAGTCTGGCAGTCCAAGCGGCGAGTCGGCTTGGAGCACACCAACGGTGCTAAGCTTTGGCAGGTCGTAGCCTTTGATGAGCAGCTGGGTGCCAATCAGAATGTCAGCTGCCCTGATTTGCTCGTCTGATTGAGCTTGGTCGCGGTCGGCTCTGACGACATTCGCTTTCGGAAATAATTTACTTACGTCTTGCTCGATGCGCTGCGTACCGGGGCTGTCGAAACGAATCTCTGTCGATTGGCATTCAGGGCAGCTCGACGGAGCGAGTAATCGGCGACCACAGGTGTGGCACTGCGCTTCGTGATTTTGCTTGTGATATGTCAATGGTAATTGGCAGTCTGGGCACTCCATAATCCAGCCACAATTTCCGCAGTGAACGTTGTGCGAATAACCACGTTTGTTTATAAACAGTAGGCTTTGGTGTCCCCGCGCCAGGCTGCCGGCGATAGCTTCAAGCAGCAGGTCGGATAACAGCCGATGCTGCCCGAAGTAACTGCGTTCTTGCCGCGGTATGACACTGATTTGATGTGGCTTGTCGTTATAGTGAGCCTGCGGCAGATTATGGATAACCATCCGCTGCTCGGCCAGCCACTGCTGGGTGACATTTGGTGTGGCAGTACCGAGTACCAGGCGAGAGTTTGTAATCTCGGCTCGTTTAGCGGCGACATAACTGGCGTCATAGTGGGGCGAAGCAGTTTCGATGAACGAGCTGTCGTGAGCTTCATCGATGATGATTAGTCCTAGGTTTAGGGTCGGGGCAAAGATTGCAGATCGGGGGCCCACTACGATGACTGGCTTATCGCTAGTCGCGATAAAATTCCAGCGCATATGGCGCTGTGCAGCAGTAAGATCTGAACTAAGCTCGATAATCGGTGCAGAAACCAGCGGCTTAATTCGCTCAAGCAGGTGCCGGCTGAGCGCAATCTCTGGCAGTAGCAGAATGGCGCTCTGGTTTCTGGCCAGGGCTTGTTGGATGAGCGCCAGGTAGATGTGGGTTTTGCCAGAGCCTGTTGCGCCGTGCAGCAGATGGGTACGGCTATTACTAGTCGATATACGCTTGACGATTGTTTGCTGAGCATCGTTGAGCTCAATCAGATTCGTTTGCGGCTGATGGCTGCTGGGCTGGAATGAGTTGCGTCGCGGTTTGCCGAAGCCACGCGGCGCGATTAACTGTAATGCCTGCGATATATCGCAGCCGTAGTAGTCGCGCAACCAACCTGCGAGCGTAATCAAGTCTTCAGGTAGGGGGGGCTGAGTCTCGACCGGTTCGAGTGGCTTGGTTTTGAAGCGTGGTTTTTTTGTTGCAGATAAGACAACGCCGAACAGCGTTTTTTTGCCAAATGGTGCAGCGACGACTTGGCCAACTGCCAGATCGCGGTCCGAATGGTATGTCAGGCTACCGACCGCTGCCCGTTGAGCACCGATAACCCCGACTTCATAGTAGTTCATTAGCTAAATTATAGTACACTTGAAAACACATATGGTTTATTTCGACGACAGAGCGCAAGCCGGTGATGTATTGGCCGATAAACTCAGCAGCTACCGCGATACAGAGACAGTGGTGGTGGCGTTGAGTAAACCAGCCACGCTGGTCGGTCGGCGCATTGCCACCTATCTCCGCTGCCCACTAAACTTGATGCTCATGGAGCCGATAGAAGTGCCTGGCACCCCCGGCACGGCAATCGGGGTGCTGAACCAGCGTGGGGATTTTGTTTATAACCAAAAGCTCGGCAAAGGTTTGCGCGATGAGCTCGAGATGGAATTTCACAATACTTTCGCAGGAGCCAAAATCGAGAAATTTCATAAGATAAATTCCATGTTGGGCTACGACGGCATCGTCCAACCAGAATCAGTCGCGAATAAGAATGTCATCATCGTTAATGACGGGCTTAATACCGGCACTTCGATAGATGCAATTACTGAATATCTGAAACCGATTCATATCGAGCGGCTAATCGCCGCAGTCCCCATTGCCACGATTGAATCAGTCGACAGGCTGCACATTGCCTGCGACGAGCTGCACGTGCTCGGAGTGATACCAGGAAATTTCGCACCTGAACACTACTATGAGGAGTCAGCCGATATCTCTGAAGAGCAGGTTGCAGCAGCGCTAGTCGAGCCACAACCCGCCTAAACGCTTGACGCTAAAGTGTTGTTGTGGCTACAATAAAGTAGATGTTAGATGTGTTTATAACTTCACGAGTCCGGCGCAAGGTTTTGGTGGTTTACGCCAAATATCCAGATTTCTCGACGCATGTTCGTGGCTTGGCAAAATTGATCAAAGAAGACCCCGGTAATATCCAACGAGAATTGGCAAAACTCGAAAAAGTTGGTTTTCTAAAGTCGCATCGTGAAAGTAATACAAAAGTCTATACTGCTGATACAAACTTCCCGATTTTCAAGGAACTCCAAGGCATCGTTCTCAAGTCTCAACGCGCCAAGCGCAAATCACGTCACTAGTCTAGACGTGGCAAACCAATCAGACGCAGTAGAGTCACTGATTGCAGAGCTGCTACAGCGCCGCGATATCACTGATGAGGAGCAATTTTTCAATCCTCTTTATTACGACATTAGTCAGCGTGACCCATTCAAGATACCAGGGGTTGTAGCAGCCGTAGAGCGGTTGGGTCAGGCTCGACGCGACGACCAACGAGTGGTGATTTACGGCGACTATGACATCGATGGCCTAACTGCAACAGCGCTGTTGCATGATGCGTTTACACAGTTTGGTTTCGACGTGCTGACGTATACGCCAGATCGTTTTGCGGAAGGGTATGGGTTGAATAAAGAGGCGCTAAGCCACATTAATGACGAGCTAAAGGCCGATGTTGTGGTGACGGTTGATTGTGGAACCGTTTCGTTTGCTGAGCTTGAACACGCTCGAGACATCAATCTCGAAGTAATCGTGACTGACCATCATCAACCAAAAGACGAGCTGCCACCTGCAGTCGCGGTGGTGAATCCGCATCGAGCTGATAATGAATATCCATTCGTTGAGTTTGCGGGCGTGGGGGTGGCTTTCAAGTTAGTCCAGGCGCTGCAGACGAAGCTCGATGGCCTGGACCCTGGGCAAGAAAAATGGCTGCTTGACCTTGTGGCGCTTGGCACAGTCTGCGACGTAGTGCCGCTGGTTGATGAAAATCGCGCACTCGTCCACTGGGGGCTGAAGGTACTAGCTCAGACACGGCGCGTCGGGCTTAGAGAGCTAATGTTGGCGTCTGGAGTTGAGGCTGGCATGGTCCGCGCCAGCGACTTGGGGTTTCGTTTAGGTCCGCGGTTAAATGCCTCTGGTCGACTGACACACGCCAAGCGTAGCTTGTCGTTACTGATGAGCAACAATCAGCCCGAAGCAGCCGAGCTAGCCAGCGAACTGGAGCAGCTCAACCAGCAGCGTCGTAGCCTCCAGTCCACAGTACTTGAAGCGGCAGCAATTCAAGCCGAAACTGATGACCAACCGGTGCTCGTCGTAGCGGGCGAGGACTGGAACGAAGGCGTAATCGGTATTGTCGCCGCTCGGCTGTTGGAAATGTTCGAGAAGCCGAGCTTTGTGTTCGCGGTAAATGGCGAGGTGGCCAAAGCCAGCGCGCGAGCGTATGGTGATTTCTCCGCAGTCGAAGCTATCCGTGCTGCTGATGAGATATTGATTAGCGGTGGTGGGCACAAGGCGGCTGGTGGCTGCTCGATTGCCGCAGGTGATGTCGACCAGTTTAGACAGTTGGTTAACGATTATTATCAACACCTACAGCTCAAGCCAGCCGAGCAACGTCAGCAACGCAAGCCCGAGCCCGATGTGTCGCTGCAAGCAATCGACAGTCTGACGCCACAGCTGCTGGCAGACCTGGCTCAGCTCGAACCATTTGGCCAGGCTAATCCTGAGCCATTGTTTGAAATTGCAGTCTCGGATTTTAGCCAGAAATTGGTTGGCAAGCAGCGTAATCACCTCAAGCTGAGGATTACCGCAGCCGACGGTCAACAGATTGGTGGCATCTTATTCGGCCGTGACACACACCTGTCTGGACTAACGAGCGTCATCGGCTATCTGACTGATACTAGCTATGACCGGCGCGGTGTCGAATTAATTATCAAGGATTACACTTGAGGTAGTCATCTGTTTTTGGTACGCTTGTCTGGTAATAGGAAATAGAGGTAACTCGTGGTAACCATCACCCGTAAAGATGACAATGAATCGCTTGAGAACATGATCCGTCGGTTTAACCGTCGTGTTCAGCAAGCCGGTACTATCGCTCAGGTTCGCTCGAAGCGATATTTTGAGAAAGCACCGAACCGTCGCGAACGACGCAAGCAGGCGATTATCCGCAATGCTCGCAAGCAGCAGAAGTACAGCCAGCAACGCCGAGGCTAATCGAGTGTTCGACGAACTGCAAGCTGACCTAAAAGACGCTCAGCTGGCTCGCGATAAACTGCGAACCCAGGCTCTGAAAGCACTCAAGGCTGGTTTGCATAACGAACAAATCGAACAGGGTGGACAGCTCACTGATGAGCAGCGATTGCAGGTTGCGCAGCGAGAGATAAAGAAACGCAAAGAAGCAGCCGATATGTACCAAGCAGCAGGTCGTGAAGAACAGGCCCAGCTCGAGCGTGACGAAATCGAAGTTTTACAGAAGTACCTACCAGCCCCGCTCACCAGCGATGAGCTTATCGATATTATCCAGTCGGCAATCGATGAAGCTGATGCGACTTCAGTCCAGGATATGGGTAAAGTCATGGCGCTGGTTAGCCCCCAAGTGACCGGGCGCGCCGATAAAGCCGAGGTAGCAGTCACCGTCAAGGACCTGCTCAGTGCCTAGCGCGCCAATCTATGTTCTATTGGGCACAATTGGTAGCGGTAAGACGTTGCAGGCGCAGAACTTAGAACACGTCGTAGGTGGTCAAAGCTTCTCGATCGGTTCACTCATTCGTCAGCGCCTCAGCGATGATCCCCGGATGGCGCGCGGTGAGCTGCTACCAGACGAAGAAGTGAACTCGATTGTTGTCGAGACCATCAAACACGTCCCCGAGAATGAACCGATTATATTCGATGGTTTTCCTCGGGTGGCTTCGCAAAAAGAATGGCTCGATGCCCAGGGCGAGCAGCTCGGGCGTCACATAAAGCAAGTTTTCTACCTGCGAGTAGACGAGGACGAAGTGAATCGTCGTCTGAGCTTGCGCGGCAGAGCAGATGACACGCCTGGTGCAATCGAGCAGCGAAAGCGCGTGTTTCATGATGAGACCCTGCCAGTTATAGAAGCTTACCGCGCAGCAGGCGTGCTGGTGGAGATTGACGGCAATAAAACTCCAGAAGAAGTCGAACAGTTACTAGTAGAAGCAGTCGAGACGTAGCTCGTGGAGCATCTTGTCAAAACTGACAGCGAGATAGAGCGGTTGCGCGAAAGCTGTCGGATGCTGGCCGAAGTGCTCACGATAGTCGAAAGCGAAATCGTAGTTGGAATGACGACTGCCGAGGTGGACCAAATCGCACGCAACGAGATAAAGTCACTCGGTGGTAAACCTGCTTTCTATGGCTACCAGGGTTTTCCTGGGGTAGCCTGCGTCTCGCTGAACGAACAGGTCGTACACGGCATTCCCGGGCCAACCGAAATCGAAGATGGCGATATCCTGAGTGTTGATTGCGGTGTTAACTATAAAGGCATGATTTCTGATTCCGCGTTCTCAATTATTGTCGGTGAGAGTGATTCGGCAGACGAACAGCTTTTAGCGACGACTCTTGAATCACTCTGCGCTGGTATTAACCAAGTCAAAGCCGGTGCAACTACCGGTGACATCGGCGCGGCGGTGCAGTCGGTGTTAGATAAGGGTGGCTACGGTATTGTGCGTGATTTGGTTGGTCATGGTGTCGGTCGGTCGCTACACGAAGCCCCAGAAATACCAAATTTTGGCACCAGTGGCGGTGGTCGCACGTTGCTTGCTGGGATGACGATTGCGATTGAGCCGATGGCAGCTCGCGGTGGCTGGGAAGTCGATGTCATGTCTGATGACTGGACGATTGTGATGCGCGACGGTAGTCGATCAGCACATTTTGAACACACCGTGTTGATTACGGACGATGGAGCAGAAGTCCTAACCGCTCGCGACTAAGCATTCAATTTGCCCGCTCGTCACGCTCGTGGTTATACTAAGGGTTATGCAACAAAATCAACATATCTCTGTTGGCCTAGATATCGGTGGCTACCAGATAAAGTGTCTCGTCATCGCCAACCAGGAGGGTCAGGCACCTCAGGCGCTCGGGTTCGGACTAGCTGATAGCGACGGAATCCGCCGTGGTGTGGTAATCGATATAGAACGCGCGGCAGCGGCTATTCGCGAGGCGGTCGATGAAGCCGAACGTATCTCAGGACACCATATATCAGATGTCAGTGTCAGTGTCAGTGGTAACCACGTGGCGGTTAAGCAGAGCCACGGTTTGATCGCTGCCAACAATCCAAATCAGCAAATCGACCGTCATGATCTCGACCGCGTCGAAGAAGCAGCCACAGTTGTTCAGACTCCGCAAAATACTGAGATCCTTCATGTAGTGCCACGGTCATACCGGCTCGATGGTCAGAGTGAAATAAAAGATCCAATCGGCATGAATGGCGTTCGGCTAGAAGTCGATGCACTACTGGTGACTGTGTCGACACCGATGCTGCGCAATCTTGAGCGAGCTCTGACAGAAGCTGGCTTGCGGCCTGTGCAGGAGTTTGCGATTGGCATCCCCGCTGCTCATGCAGCCGTCGATACCGAGCACAGGGAGGTCGGTAGCTGCCTGGTCGACATTGGTCATACTACGACCACCCTAGCTGTCTACGAAGAAGAAGAGTTATTGCATCTGTCGGTCATACCAGTTGGGGCGTCACATATTGGTCACGATTTGGCGATAGGACTACAGACTGACCTCACCACTGCTCACTACATCGCTGAGCACCACGTCAATCTGGGCGAAGAGCCAAGTTCGAAGAAGCAGCTGCGGATTAAGAACAAGCATCAGGAGACCGTTAGTTTCGATCAGAGCTTTATCAACGAGATTGCGCTTGCGCGAGTTCGGGAGATGTTCGAACTCGTCCAGGCAGAGCTCGTTGTGTGCGGTAAAGCTGGTCAGCTACCGGGCGGGTTGATTCTGGTCGGCGGAGGCGCAAACATTCCAGGCATCGTCGAGCAGGCTCAAGAAATAGTTTGTTTGCCGGTTGAAGTCGCGACCCTGCAAGAAATGAAAGGTGTGGTCGATAAGCTGAATCAGCCACAGAACGCGAATGTGATTGGACTGGCGACATTGTCACAATTTGGTGACGGGCATGCCTTGGTGAGCGGTCGTTCGATATCTACCTCACGCCTTAGTGGCAAACTGCGTACATTTTTTGAACAGCTCAAACCGTAGTGAACCTTTTTGTCGATAAATTTTTATCCACAGCATAAAATAATTAAATTCTGACCCACAAACTGTTATAATTAAGCATAGAATATAGATAGGAGAGGGTATGCCTCAGGTAGTTCCAGAAGTAGAAACATTTGCGCGGATTCGCGTAGTTGGTGTCGGCGGTGCAGGTAACGCGGCGGTTGATCGAATGATTACAGAAGACGTAAAAGGTATCGATTTTATCGCAGTTAATACTGACGCTCAAGCTTTGCATAATTCTGATGCAGGCACAAAGATTCATATTGGCCAACAGACCACTCGTGGTCTGGGTGCCGGAGCAGATCCGAGTGTTGGCAAAACTGCCGCGGAAGAAAGCCTCGATGAATTGAAAGAAGCGCTCGAAGGAGCTGACATGGTCTTCATCACTTATGGGGCTGGCGGTGGCACCGGTAGCGGCGCCGGTCCGATGATTGCTCAATTAGCCAAAGACCAGGGTATTTTGACTGTTGGCATCGCGACCAAACCATTTGCGTTTGAAGGTGAACGCCGTCGACGGAACGCCGAGGAATCGATTTCGAGCCTTAGGAAGTCGGTTGATACACTTATTACTATCCCGAACGACAAACTACTACAGACAACCGAACGTAATCTACCGCTTATCGAAGCCTTCAAGGTCGCCGATGATGTACTTCGTCAAGGTGTCCAAGGAATCTCGGACCTAATCACGGTCCACGGTATGATCAACCTCGACTTTGCCGACGTGAAGGCTGTCATGAATAATGCCGGTTCGGCCTTGATGGGTATCGGTTCTGCTACCGGTGAGAACCGGGCAGTAGAAGCTGCCCAGAATGCGATTGAGTCGCCACTGCTTGAGGTTTCGATTGATGGCGCTCGAGGTGTGCTCTTTAACGTAACTGGTGGCAACGACATGTCGATGCATGAGATTAATGAAGCTGCTGAGACAATCACCTCAGCTGTCGATAGCGATGCCAACATTATATTCGGCGCTACGCTCGACCAAGACATGAAGGATGAGATAAAGATTACGGTCATCGCAACTGGTTTCGATGCAGCCTATTTCGTCGAGGCTCGGCGCGAAGCTGATCGTGATGGGCTCGCTTATTTCAGCAAACCCGACCGGGCAGAAACTAGTAGCTCAATTGGCTCAAGCAGTGACGACTTTGATGACGATTTGCCGGACGATATGGATGTCGATCTTGATAGCACCGATATAGATAGTGCTGGGGACAGTCTAAAAGAAATCGACCAACAGACTGAAAATATCCGAGAGGCTAGCGAATCAAGTATCTGGTCTGTTGACGACGACGATGACGACGATAGCAGTCTTGACCAACCGGCGTTCTTGCGACGACGCAAGAAGAACAAAAAGAAGCAGGCGGACGAGTAGCAACCAGCGCACTTTGCGCACAAAATTTACTCAGCCATGTTTGCTATTTCTATCGTCAATCTAACAACGTATTTTTGTTGTATAGCGCTACCTGTAGCGCTATACTCGGCGTATTGCACACTATATATAGAGGTGCATGCACAATCACAACATTTTAAATCGAGAGGGATAATTGCATGAAATGTCCGCAATGTGGCGGCGCTGATCTGAAGGTTATCGAATCTCGCGAAGCAGCAGAGCAGGCGGCAATTCGCCGTCGACGTCACTGTCAAACGTGCGACAGTCGTTTCACCACCTATGAGCGAGTTGAGCGGCCAAATTTGGCCGTGATTAAACGCAGCGGGGAGCGTGAACTGTATGACCGCGCCAAGCTTATGTCGGGCATACTGCGTGCGACTGAAAAGCGTCCGGTATCAAGACTCCAGCTAGAAAATTTGCTTGATAGCATCGAGCGTAAATTGCACCAACAGGAATCATCCGATGTGCCATCATCATTTGTTGGTGAGATGATACTTGAGGAGCTGGCCCAGATAGATCCAGTAGCCTATATCCGCTTCGCGAGCGTATACAAAGACTTCACGAGTGTCGATAGTTTCGAAGCTGAGCTTACGAAGCTCAAATCTCTCACTGAAGTACGGGAGTCGAGCAAAAATTGACTTGACCGACTGCTACCTAAGTCCGCTACAATCGAAGTGGATTTGAATGAGCAGTCGCTCATACAAAAGCTGCCCGTGTGAGGGTGGTAAAAACAAACCAAAAACAAATCAACTTATCATACTCAATGGAGGGTATTATGACACCTTATCAACAGCGCGTTGGCGCACTTAAAATTCCACGCTACTTTACCAAACCAGGTACCGATGCGTATGACATGGTTCAGTGGGAAGATCGAGAATCAAAAATAGTTAACCCTGGCACCGGAGAGATTGTATTTCACCAAAGCCAGGTTGAGATGCCGACTAGCTGGTCGATAAACTCAACCAACATCGTGGCGCAGAAGTACTTTGTTGGTACCCCTGGCGACCCAGGACGAGAAGAGAGTCTGAGAGACCTCATTAACCGAGTCGCAGACACCATCACCGAGCATGGCCTGAAAGAGGGTTACTTCGTCGATGAAGATGAAGCCGTAACTTACAATCAGGAGCTAAAGTACATTTTGGTCACCCAGCGAGCAGCGTTTAACTCGCCAGTGTGGTTTAACATCGGTGCACCTGACCGTCGTCAGCAAGCTAGCGCCTGTTTTATCTTGTCGGTTGAAGATGACATGAAATCAATCCTTAACTGGTATGTCGAAGAAGGCATGATATTCAAGGGCGGATCCGGCGCGGGGCTGAACCTCAGTCGCATCCGCGCTAGTAGCGAGCCGCTTCGTGGTTCAGCTGGCAAAGCATCTGGTCCACTAAGTTTCATGCGTGGCGCTGACAGTTCAGCCGGTGCGATTAAGAGTGGTGGCAAAACCCGCCGTGCAGCAAAAATGGTCATCCTCGATGTCGACCACCCAGACATAGAACGTTTTATCTGGTCGAAAGCGCGTGAGGAGCGGAAGGCGCTCGCCTTACAAGCAGCCGGTTTCGATATGAGCCTCAACGGCGAAGACATTCACTCGATCCAGTACCAGAACGCCAACAACTCTGTCCGCGTTAACGACGAGTTTATGCACGCTGTCGAGAACGATGAAGATTGGGATTTGGTCGGTCGTATGGACGAGAAAGTTTACAATACCGTTAAAGCTCGTGACCTGTGGCAGCAGATTGCTAAAGCTTCACACGAGTGTGCTGATCCAGGCCTACAGTTCGATACCACGATTAATAAATGGCACACTACGCCAAATGCCGGACGCATCAACGGTTCGAACCCATGCAGTGAGTACATGCACCTCGACAATTCAGCCTGTAACCTGGCTAGCATAAACCTGTTGAAATACTTGTCAGAAGACGGCAGCTTTGATATCGATGCATTCCGCCACACTGTCGAAGTCGTGTTCCTCGGCCAGGAAATCTTGGTCGGTTATAGTGAGTATCCTACAGAGAGCATCGCTAAAAACGCCGTTAAATACCGACAGCTCGGTATGGGCTACGCTAACCTCGGCGCGCTGTTGATGGCTCAGGGTCTACCGTATGACTCTGATGCTGGACGAGCTCAAGCTGCAGCAGTTACGGCGTTCATGACTGGTCAGGCTTACGCTACCAGCGCCAAGATTGCCAAGCGTGTCGGTCCATTCGCTGGCTATGCCGACGATGAAGAGGGCATGAACAAGGTATTACGAATGCACCGCGACGAAGTCAACAACATCGACGCCAAATATGTCGCCGAGGACCTACTGAACGCCGCTACGATCGCCTGGGACCAGGCAGTCGAGCTTGGACGCGTCAACGGTGTCCGCAACGCTCAGGCCAGCGTGCTGGCTCCAACTGGCACTATCGGACTGATGATGGACTGTGATACCACCGGTATCGAGCCAGACCTCAGCTTGGTTAAGATGAAGAATCTTGTCGGTGGCGGCACGATGAACATCGTCAACCGGACTGTACCGCGTGCGCTCGATAATCTGGGCTACGATCCAGCGCAGGTCAAAGCTATTGTCGACTACGTCGATGAAGAAAAGACTATCGTTGGAGCGCCGGAGCTTAAAACTGAGCACCTGCCAGTCTTTGCCTGCTCGATGGGTGATAACGTGATTCATTACACCGGTCATGCCAAGATGATGGGCGCGGTCCAGCCGTTTTTGTCAGGTGCGATTAGCAAGACTGTTAACATGCCGGCTGATGCGAGCGTTGAAGACGTGGCTGACATTCACTTTGATTCATGGAAATTGGGACTAAAAGCAGTCGCGATTTACCGAGATAACTCCAAAGTTGCTCAGCCGCTCAATACCGCTGAGAAAGAGACAAAAGACGATGCACCACTGGCTGAGGCCAAGCAATCAGCCGCGGCTGACTTCACGGTCAAAGGTGTCCAGCGCCGAGAGCTCGGTAAAGTGCGCGACAGTCGCACCTATGACTTCAAGGTTGCAGGCACCAAAGGCTACTTCACTGTTACGCAGTACGAAGACGGTACACCAGCCGAACTGTTCCTGAAGGTCAGCAAGCAGGGTTCGACTCTTGCTGGCGTTATGGACGCATTGGCAATCAGTGTTAGCCAGGGTTTGCAGTACGGAGTACCGATTAAGAGCTACGTCAAGACGTTCACCAATATGACATTTGCGCCAAGCGGTCTGACTGACGACACAGATATTCGCACCGCTAGCTCGCTGGTGGACTACATCTTCCGCCGCATTGGTAAAGACTATCTTAGTTACGACGACCAGCTCGAGACGGCGATTACGATGCCTGGTGATCCTGTCAGCGAACAGGTTAGCCTACCGGTCGAGGACGACCCAGCTGATGATGAAGCTTCAGTTCAGCAGCATACGCTGCCAAGCGATGATCAGGTCGAGGACACGCCGAAAGCTGCTAAAGTCGAGCTACCTCAGCAGCCGTCTGTCGAAGACACGGCGCCGCTGTGTAGCTTCTGCGGCAACATTACCCAGCGTAGTGGCAGCTGCTATGTTTGTACCAGCTGTGGGATGACCACTGGCTGCTCCTAGGGTCATCATGTCAGAGAATCGATACATACTTAGCGCCGACATTGAGCCAGTGGCGATTGGAGACTCGTTCGAGTCACTTCCGTTGCATGTGACACTTGTTCACTGGTTCTCACTGGGCGTAGCAAACATTGACGATGTGCGTGGTGTTTGTAACAGTACGATTGAGAGCAGCGAGTATTTAACCACTATTGCGACCGAGCGAGCACTATTCGGTCCCAGCCACGACATTCCTGTTATGAGACTGCACAAAACATCTGAGCTCTCGCGAGTCCACCAACGTGTTGTAGATGGTTTGGGGTTGGTTGGAGTCAGATTCTTAGGTCGACCTGAGTGGATAGGTGAGGGCTGGAATCCCCATGTTACTGATACGTCCTCTGACAAATTAGCCGTTGGCGGCAGGGTTGAGCTTGATACTGTGCATTTATTCGAAAATCGCATCCATCAACCTGACAAGCTCGCCATTGAGGAGCTTCGTTTCTTGAGACCCTCAAACTAGCGAGGTGTATGTGCTAAAGTTTAAGTCATGAAAGCAGTCATTTTATACCGACCACGTTCAGATCACGCACGAGAAGTCACCGACTTCAGCCGTGACTACTTGCGAAGAACTGGCAAGAAACTAGACTTAATTGATATCGACACGCGTGACGGTCAGGCCAAGGCTAGGGCATATGACATCACGCAGTATCCAGCGATTTTGGCGACACGAGAGGACAACGGTCAAGCGTTAGAAGTCTGGCAGGGGCGGCCATTGCCGATGATAGATACAGTTTCGTATTACGACGATAAGTAGTTTGCGCTCGCTGTGTTGACCTCGGTATACTAGTAGCAAGCCGAGACGAGTGGCAATCAACCACCAGGCGAGGGCAGAAAGCGACGTCGGTTGCGACTAGACCCCTCCGCGCCAGCTGCGACAAGCCGACAGAGACTAAAGTGAATTTCAGGATGGTACCGTCGAATAATTCGACTCCTGCACCCGACGCAACGAGCACGGGTGTTTTTAATTTTAAGGAGAAGAGCGTGAGCGAAGGGCTAAAACAACAATGGACGATTGAGCGGATGACTCCAGACGATGTTGTGTCTGCAAATAAAATGTGGCAACAGTCGTGGCGAGACACCTATCCTAACGAAGCGGCGGGCGTCAGTGCCGAATGGGTAGAGCAGAATATTGCCAAAGCTTCTACACCCGAGAAAATCGAACAGAGGCGCCGTCGTATCGCAGAAAGTGAGTTCTATGTCGCTAAAGACGCTGCCGGGAAGGTTATCGGTCTCACTACTCCGTGGGCTGACGATGACGGCACACAGCACGTCGGTTCGCTCTATGTCGATAAGCAGTATCATGGCAGCGGTGTTGCGGATCAGCTGATGCAGAAGAATATTGATGTCCATGATGATAGCCTGCCGATTGTGCTTGAAGTAGCTTCCTACAGCGAACGAGCCAAAGCTTTTTACCGTCGCTGGGGCTTTGAAGAAACAGGCGAGACTTCAAAGTTTAAGGATGTTATCCCAGAGATTAGAATGAAGCGTAAACCGCAGCAGGAGTTTTACAATGACTGAGATAGAACTTGAAAAGACATACTTAGCCAGGGATTTACCAGAGCTGTCGGGAGTTGAATCAGTTATTATCGAAGACACGTTTGTTCCTGAGGCGGACTATCATGCAGTGGTGCGGCTTCGGTGCAAAGGTGATAACTATGAAATTACAAAAAAAGAAGTGATTGATGAGTCCGACGCATCGAGACAGACTGAACAAACAATCGCGCTTACTGAGCAAGAGTTCAGGTCTCTCGCAGCGTCGTCTAGTAAATCGTTCACGAAGCGTCGCTACTATATTGAAATTGATGGTTTTGCGGCTGAGCTTGATGTTTATCTCGGTCGTCTTACTGGTTTGGTGGTGATTGATTTCGAGTTCAACACAGAGGCTGAGCTTGATAGCTTCAAAACTCCCCCGAGCGTCCTGGCCGATGTAACACAAGAAGAGTTTGTGGCTGGTGGATACTTGGCCGGGAAAAGCTACCAAGATATCGCCGCTGACCTGGAGCGATTTAATTACCAACCATTATTACGAGAGGGAGTCAACAAATGAAGTTCAAAGCTAACACTCGCCGCAAGGCGATTGAGTACGAAAAAGCCCTGGTTGACTACTGGAAAGAACATAGAACTTTCGAGAAATCAGTTGAACAGCGCTCGAGTGACGACGCCTATGTGTTTTACGATGGGCCGCCATTCATTACAGGTGAACCACACCACGGTACGCTACTGAGTTCGATTATCAAAGATGCGGTGCCGCGCTACTGGGCGATGCAGGGCAAGCGCGTCGAGCGGACGTGGGGCTGGGATTGCCACGGGTTGCCGGCTGAAGTGTTTACCGAGAAGAAGCTTGGCATCAAAGACCATCGCGAGATTGGCACGGATATCAGTCTCGAAAATTACATTGTAGCGTGTCGGGCTAATATGGTTGCGACGGGTGATCTCTGGGCCGACACCATTGACCGAATTGGTCGTTGGGTTAATTTTGAGGGTGCTTATAAAACCATGGACAAAGATTACATGGAATCAGTTTGGTGGGCGTTTAAGCAGCTGCACGAGAAAGGCAAAATATACGAGGGCGAAAAGGTGCTGATGTACTGCACCCGCGACGCCACGCCGATTTCTAAAGCTGAAGTAGCGATGGACAAAAGTTATCAAGATGTGACCGACCCAAGCGTCTACGTCAAATTCAAGCTCCAGGGAGAAGACAAGTATTTGCTCGCTTGGACCACTACACCGTGGACATTGCCGAGTAACTCTGCAATTGCGGTTAACCAAGAGCTGACCTACGCCGAAGTCGAAGTCGACGGGGAGGTGTTGATTCTGGCTAAAGACTTGATAGGCAAGGCGCTGACTGACGAGAAACACGAAGTCGTCGAGCATAAAGTGCTGCGGGAATTCAGCGGCAAAGAACTAGTCGGCAAATCTTACGAGCCGTTATTTGAGATTAAAGAATTTACAAAAGGCAATCCTGAGAATGCGTTCAAGATTTGGCAGGCTGATTTCGTCCATGCCGAAGAAGGCACCGGTGTCGCTCATGAATCACCGGCTTACGGTGAAGAAGACTACGAATTGTCGACCAAGAATGACGTGCCGTGGCTACTCAGTACTGACGAGGACGGTCTGTTCACGACGGGTGAGTGGCAGGGCGAGTACGTCTGGGATATAAACAAAACCATCGCCAAGACGTTGTATGAGCGCGGTCAGGTCTGGAAAGTGGATTATGTTCGTCATGAATATCCGCACTGTCATCGTTGTGGTACCAAGCTGATGTACCGCGCTCATCCGAGTTGGTTTATGGATATCGACGGTCAGCGGACCGAGATGATCGAGCAGAATCAGGATATCACCTGGTTCCCTGACCACATCAAACAAGGCCGCTTTCACAATACGGTCGAGTCGGCACCAGACTGGAACCTCAGCCGTGACCGGTTCTGGGCGACGGCGATGCCGGTCTGGAAGGCGGTAGATGATGACGGTGCGGAGCACATCAAAGTCATCGGCAGCTACGATGAGCTGAAGCAACTCAGTGGCGTCGAGCTCGATGATTATCATCGGCCGTGGATTGACGACGTGACGTTTGAAATCGACGGGCTCAAATACACTCGTATTGAAAAAGTGCTGGATTGCTGGTTCGAATCCGGCAGCATGCCATTCGCTCAGTTCCACTATCCGTTCGAAAACAAAGCTAAGTTTGAAGCTAACTTCCCGGGTGATTTCATCGCCGAATACGTCGGTCAGGTTCGAGCTTGGTTCTACTACCTGCACGCAATCGGCGTCGGGCTGTTTGGTGAGGAGGCGTTTAAAAACGTTATCGTCACTGGGACGTTAGCCGGCAACGACGGCCGTAAGATGAGCAAGTCATTCGGTAATTACACCGATCCGAACATCTTGATGGATGAATATTCGGCCGATGCACTGCGCTTCCTGCTGCTTAGTAGTCCGGTGGTTGCTGGCGAAGATTTTGCCCTGCACGACAAAGATGTCAATGACGTCAATCGTAAACTGGCGATGGTCTGGAATATGTATGATTTCTTTACGATGTACGCCGATGTTGATGACTGGGAGTGGGATGGCTTGCTCGATGATCCGACGGGAGAGCTGGACAATCCGCTCGACCAATGGATCGTCAGTCGAGTGCATCAACTAACAGAGACTGTCGAGCACTACATGACTGGTTATGATTTACCGAATGCACTGCAGCCGATTCTGCCGTTTCTTGATGATGCCAGCAATTGGTATGTGCGCCGGAGCCGACGTCGATTTTGGAAGAGCGACGATGATGCCGACAAAGACCAAGCTTATCGTACGTTGCACTACGTGTTAGTGCGGTTGAGCATGGTCATGGCGCCGTTCACGCCGTTTCTAAGCGAAGAACTGTACCGTAAACTGACCGGCGGCGAGAGCGTGCATTTGCTTGATTGGCCGGAAGTCGGTCGGATTGATGAGGCGCTTGTCAGTCAAATGAAAGCCGTCCGCGAGGTAGTGAGCGAAGGGCTAGCCGAGCGATCCCGCAATCAGTTGAAAGTTCGACAACCGCTCGCAGCAGCCAGCGTGTCGACTGCGCAAGCAGAATTGGCAGGGGTATTTGAAGACGTCGTGATGAGTGAGTTGAACGTGAAGTCGCTGGTGGCAGACGATGAGCTGAGTGACGACACCGTGCAGCTTGACACCGGTATCACCCCACAGCTGAAGCTCGAAGGTCTGTCCCGCGAGGTTATCCGCGTTGTCCAGCAGACTCGCAAGAAATCAGGGCTTGATGTCGACGATCGGATAAAATTGTCCCTGACAACCGACGACGCCCAGTTGGCTGAAGCAATCACAGTCCACAGTGCCGACATCGCTACGGAAACTCTGGCTACGTCAGTCACGACTGAATCCCAAAGCTACGAGCATAGTCGAGACGTGAGGGTCAACGACGCCTCACTGACGGTGGAGCTAGTTGTCGATGGCGCCTAGCGCAAAACAAGGCAAATGGCCTTGGTTGCTGTTGCTGGCAACAGGGTTCCTGGTGACAGTTGGCGTGGCAGTACTATTTGCGATCGAAGAAGGCGCTACTAACGAAGTTAGCTTCTCCCCAGGAAAGCATTTGCTGCACCTGGGGATCGGCTTGGTGGTGGCGACGGTGGTGGCATTTCATGATTATCGTATTTGGAAACGGCTAGCGAACTGGTTGTATCTGGTTAGTATTCTGCTGTTGATAGTGTTGCTAGTCACAAGCGGTAGCGGAGCGGCGCGCTGGATTGATCTCGGTTTTATTCAGTTTCAGCCATCGGAGTTAGCGAAACTGGCGTGTGTATTGCTGTTAGCGAAGCTGTTTTCGAACAAGGTCGGGCAGATGAGTAGCCCCAAGAATTTACTGTTATCTATCGGATATATCGCGCTGCCGGCAGGATTGACGTTATTGCAGCCTGATTTGGGCACAGCGATAATCTTCGTGGCAATTTGGGCGGTGATGGTCCTCGTCAGTGACGTCAAGCTACTATATATTGCGTTTGGTTCGCTGCTGATTGTGTTTGTGGCGCTGCTGGCTATCCCGCAACTTGAGGATTATCAGCAGCAGCGAATCATGACGTTTTTAGACCCTGCAGCAGATCCGCAGGGAACCGGCTATAACCTGCGCCAATCCAGGATAACCATTGGTAGTGGCGGGGTCCTCGGGCAGGGGCTTGATTCTGGTAGCCAGAGTCAACTAGCGTTCTTGCCAGCGCAACATACAGATTTTGTGTTCGCGGTCGTGGCGGAGAAGCTCGGTTTTGTTGGGGCTACCGCCACGATTGCGGCATATGTAGTCGTCGTCTGGCAGATGATAAAAATCGGACTCGAAGCACATGACTCGTTTGGGGGACATGTCGCGATTGGGCTAGCATCTTTGATAGCAATCCACGTGATGGTCAATATCGGTATGAACCTCGGACTGCTGCCAGTAACAGGGTTGCCCTTGCCGTTTATATCATACGGAGGTACGTATTTGGTGGTAGCGTTGGTCGCAGTTGGCATTGTCGTTAGCATCAGTCGGTCGCGTCGTGGGTTGGCGTTTGAAAAATAGCTTTGACGTTGGTGCGGAACAGATGTTACGATAGCGTTCGATATGAAACACGCAGTTATCCAAACCGGCAACAAGCAGTTCATCGTCAAAAAAGGCGATGTAATTGATATTGAACTGACCGGCAATGACAAATCTATTAGCTTCGAAGCATTGCTCGTAACTGAGGGCAAGGATACTAAAGTCGGCGCTCCGTTTGTAAAAGACGCCAAAGTCAAAGCCAAGATTCTTGACGAAATTCGCCAAGACAAAGTTACCTCTATCCGCTACAAAGCAAAAAAACGAGTCAACAAAAAACGTGGTCACCGTCAGCGACAGCAACGCGTCGAAATAACATCAATCGGATAACAGATGGGTAAAGTTGAGTCTCACTTCAGCCCCCTGGAAGGAGGACCGGTAGAATTTAGTCAAGAGATGCTCACTCCAGAGGAAGCGGTTAAACGGTATAATCAGGTTTGCGGACAGGGCGGCAGAGTTGATATAGAGACCTCGACTGTACATGGACTACTCCGCACAACAGTTATTATGCCGGCTAGTCCTCTCGGACAACATGTGGTTCCATCAGAATTTCGAGACTAGCTTAATCGCTACTAATGCTGAGCAACTCTAGTAGTTGGATAGGGTCTGGCTAATTGTGAAACCCCGTGAAACCTGTTACGCTTGAGTTTAGATAAGCGAGGGAAACAAACAGATGCGAATCATCGCAATCGTCAATCAAAAAGGTGGCGTCGGTAAGACTACGACTACCATTAATCTCGGTGCAGCATTGCAGCAACAGGGTAAATCAGTTTTGCTTGTTGACCTGGACCCACAGGCCAACACCACCAGTGGTGTTGGCATTCCAAAGGCGCAGGTTGCTAACTCTGTATACGAAGTCTTGTTTGAGCCAGGGATGGCCGGTCAATCGGTCGTCGACCATCATACCGGCATGAAAATTATGCCATCCAAGCCAGATTTGGCTGCAGCTGAGCTGGAGCTTGCGAACGAGCTCAATCGCGAGCGACGATTATCGCAGGCGCTTGAAGCGTTTTCAGTTGATTATGTTTTGATTGATTGTCCGCCGAGCCTCGGACTACTGACGATTAACGCGCTGACTGCTGCAACAGACGTATTGATCCCGGTTCAGGCAGAGTACTATGCGCTTGAAGGTTTGAGCCAACTGCTCAACACTATTCAGCGCGTCCGCCAGGCGTTGAACCCCGAGCTTGGGATTTGCGGTGTGTTGTTGACGATGGTGGATGAACGCACCACGCTTAGCAAGCAAGTCCAGGATGAGGTAGCAACACACTTTCAGGATCTCGTATTTAAGACGAATGTCCCGCGAAATGTCCGTATCGCCGAGGCGCCAAGCCATGGCCAAACAGTGATGGAGCATGACAGATGGAGTAAAGGTGCTCGTGCCTATAAGGCACTGGCAAAGGAGGTAATCGAACGTGGCTAGAAAAACAGGACTCGGTAAAGGACTCGATGGTTTAATCCCGAGCGAGGTCATACAGCAGCAGATGGGGCCGCAGCGCCAGTCAGTGACGCAGATAAAACTTGATACAATTATCGCCAATCCGTACCAGCCGCGAACTGAGTTTAATCAAGATTCGATCGAGCAGCTGGCTGATTCACTCGAACGCCACGGATTGCTGCAGCCGGTAGTCGCGGTAAAGAATGGCGACACACATCAGCTCATCGCTGGTGAGCGCCGGGTCCGGGCGGCACGGCATCTGGGCTGGGAGACTATTGGCGGTATCATCCGCTCTGAACAGCAGCAGGCACAGCTCGAGCTGGCGTTAATCGAGAACATTCAGCGTGATGACTTGGGGCCGCTTGAGATTGCTCGAGCCTATGTGCGTTTGGCCGAAGAATTTAATATTGAGATAACAGAGGTCGCGAAGCGGGCTGGAAAAGCCGAATCAACTGTACGTAATGTAATTCGGCTGCTGAATTTGCCAGAGGCTGCGGCTCAGGCGCTGCGCGATGGCGACATAACAGAAGGCCATGCTCGGCAGATTTTGGCATTGAAGGATGAGGACGACCAGGCTGAGCTGCTGCGACTTATTATTAAGAATGGCTGGTCTGTTCGTCAGGCAGAAGGCTACGTTCGCTCTCGTAAGAAAGGTGAGCAACCGAAGGCGGCCGTCAAACGTACGCTTGAGGAAACACCATTGACGAAGCAAATATCTAAATCACTCGGTACCAAGGTTCGGGTTCAGGATACAGCCAGGGGCGGACGACTGGTGATTGACTACAACTCTGAAGATGAGTTGCAAAAAATCGCCGGTTATTTTAGTTAGAACCAGCGAAGTTCGGTGACAGGGACGAGACGTAGGACGAGATTACCGACGATGTAGTCGTCCAGCACGGTGCCGAGATCGTTTCGAGAGTCGAGCGATGCACCGGGGCTACGATTATCACCAACAACAAACACATTATCGTTTGGTACCGTTAGGTCAACTGCACCGTTGGTGTAGCTGAACTCAACATCAACTAATTCATCGGGCAAGAAGCCGCCTGGGTTTTCGCTGTTAAAGACACGCATCTCGCCATCACGAACGACGACTCGTTCGCCGGGCAGGCCGACGACGCGCTTAATAATCTGCAGTTCACCGCCATCAGGTTCGTGGAAAACGATTATCTCGCCGCGAGATGGGATGTAGGGCTGATTGGTGGTGTTGGCGTAGACTTTGCCGACACGAGATATAACTAAGCGATCACCATCCGACAGTGTTGGCTCCATGCTCTGACCGTAGACTTCGTATGTCTGAAACACTAGTGCTCGTATCGCAAACACCATCAGTAGTACGACTGCGATGAATTTCAGCAGGTCGAATGCATTACCGAGCAGTTTCTTGCTACGGAGGCTGCGCTGGGATTGTGATGCGCTGAATTGTGGTTGTTCTGTCTGGCTCATCAGTGCAAGTATGACGAGCCACTATTTATTTAGCAAATCACGTTTTTTGAAACGTTATTTGTTATACTGAGCGAGTATAAATTTATGAATAAATCGAAGCGAAATAACAGGTATAACTCCGTCGACGGTATTAGTAGTCCTAGCCGTCGATCGCTGCGTAGTCGACGACCATTGCAAGACCGCCGCTTGGAAACAGACCAGAAACGGGGGTCAATCGACGGCTTCCAGCGCGGGCGGATTGGACAGTCTCAGTCGGGTCGATCACTTCCAGCTGACAGTGCAGCGTTGCAGCAAACTCCTTCAGCTGTAACTCAGAATGCATCCACTAATCAGTCGGGTCGCTCGAAACTCAGGCGACGATTGTCGTTTCTTGGCTATTTGCGACCATCTGTTTCCAAACTGAAGAAAACAGGCATCGCGTTCGGTGTTTTATTGCTAGCTGTGGGTGGATTCTTTGGCTGGAAGCTGTGGAACGCAGCAAATGCTGTCATCGTTGAGCGTGGCGAACAAGCACTCGGATTGAACCGCGAGATTCGACCTGAAGATTTAACTGAAGAGGGCAGTGCGCGAATCAATATCTTGCTCATTGGTGTTCCTGGTGAAGCTAACTATGATGGTCGTCTACTCAACGACGTGACGATGGTGCTCAGTGTCGACCCGGCATCCGAAGATGCGAGCCTGCTATCGCTGCCGCGAGACCTGGTAGTCGACATCGAGGATTATGGACTAAACAAGATCAACGCTGCGCATTCATATGGCGCAAGCGATGCCGATACAACTGGTCCGGCGCTACTGGAAAAGACTGTCGAGGAGGTGCTCGATATCAACATAAACTACTACGCACGGGTTGATTTTCAGGGTTTTATCGACACCGTTGACGTGCTCGGCGGTGTGACTGTTGACAACGAGGAGGCGCTTTACGACCCGACTATCGAAAAAAGCTATGGTGTCGGCGGAGGTGGCTACTATCTGCCGGCTGGCACACATAAACTCAATGGTGCCGAGGCGTTACAGTTTGTGCGCTGTCGCAAAGGCACCTGTGGTAATGATTTCGGTCGCGCTGAGCGACAGCAGCAGATTCTACAAGACATTCGTGGCAAAGTTTTGAGCGCTGGTACCTTTGCCAATCCGCGTCGGGTGTCGAGCTTGCTCGATCAACTGAGCCAGCATTTCCGAACCGACATCTCCATTAGCGAAGGTTTACAGCTTTACGAACTAACTCGCAGCTACGGTTCACCTCGCAGTTATGTGCTTAACACTGAGCCAGATAATTATCTGGGGGCGAGTGCTTACTTCGGCGGCGGCCTCTCGCCAAAAGCCGGACATCTTAATTTCACTGAAATCCGAAACTTTATCCGTGGTGATTTATTTCGTGATGGCTTCCTCAAGCGAGAAAATGCGCCGATTACCGTGCTCAACGGCACGACGACTGCCGGTCAGGCCACGAGTTTGGAGACGCGGCTGAATGGGCTGGGCTATAACGTTACCGAAGCCGACAACGCACCAGACCAGAGCCAACCACAGACCGTCGTTTATCAACGTAAGGGTAGTGATTCAGAGTTCACACACCATCTGCTGGGTATGCGAATGGGCGTGACGATTAGAGACGGTATTCCCGACGCGTACAAGCAGTTTAAGGGCGACTACATTATCGTGATCGGAGCTGATTATGATGAGGTCTAGTCGTATCATTCAGCTGCTCGCCATGGCGATTAACATCATCATGGTGGTCAGTGTTTACTTTTCTGTGATAAACGAGCTGTTGGTATTGGCATTTATCGTCTTCTTACTCAGCAAATGGCGCGTGGTAGCGACGCAACCACGGTTTTGGATGCGTAACCTCATCAACAACTCCTGTGACCTCTTGCTTGGTATCAGTGCGGTTAGCTTGATGTACTACTATCAGGAGCAATTTCTATCGCAATCGCTGCTCAGCGCTGATGCAACTCGTAGCTGGTTGGTGTTGTTGTTGGCAGTCGCATTGCTAGTTTGGCAGTTGCTCATCAAACCACGTTCATCAGACGGCTGGGTGGCGATTCAATCCGCGGCGAGCCTGTCTGCCGCGCAGTTGGCGATTTGGACGTACTATCCGCAGTACTTTGATTCCGGATTGCTGCTAATCGTACTTTCGACTACTGCAGCTTTTATTGCGGGCTATCATTACGCTCGGCAAACAGATGAGTATGAAGGCAGAGCTGTCACTTATATGCTTCTTTGGTCGAGCATGTTTGCGATGTTGAGCTGGCTGGGCTGGCTGTGGAATGTTCAGTACGTGTTACCAGGGGCATTTTTGGTGCCGCAGATTGTACTCAGCGGCGGTATTACTGGCTATTATTTGGCTACGCTGGTGGCAATAAACGCTCGCAGCCGGGCTGATAGACGAACACAATTCCTGCAGCAAAGCAGCTATTACGGCTTGTTGATGCTGCTCATAATCTTCGCCAGTCGCTGGGGTAGTGTCGCTGGTTAATAAGGGGGCGCAATGGGTTTAGATCAAGATAATAGCAGGGCTACCGTAGGTGTGTCCCTGCAACAGGAAACAGCCGCGCCAGATCGACAGCGGCGACCGCGCTGGCTGTTGCCGGTGATTGTGCTGCTGGCGAGTGGGTTTGGTTTTGTCGGCGGTAGTTTTGCGCCACTGATAACCGACAGCAACTCACCCGCAGTCGAGCAGCAGCGGCGGGTCATCGATAACGAAGGTCAACTTATCGCCCAAATTGCAGAAGATGTCGGTCCGAGTGTGGTCAGCATCGAGCTTGAGCAGCAGACGGGGTTTGGGATTGGTCAAAGCCTGGGCAGTGGGATTATCATGACGGCCGACGGGTTGATCGTGACCAACAAACACGTCGTTGAAGATGCGACATCGATTACCGTTGTGACGGCTGATGGCAAAGAGTATGACGATGTAGAGCTGGTGGATAGTGATCCATTCAATGATATCGCCTATCTTCAAATTAAAGACGATGTATTTGATTTGCGTCCAGCAGAGCTGGGAGACTCTAATGATGTTGTCGTTGGACAGCGCGTGGTAGCTATCGGTAATGCGCTGGGTGAGTTTCCAAACACTGTTACCTCTGGGATTATCTCCGGACTGAGCCGGCCAGTATTGGCGGGTGGACAGGGTGGCACAGCGGTTGAAAGTCTCGAAAATCTATTTCAAACCGATGCTGCGATTAATCCTGGTAATTCAGGTGGACCACTGGTTAACATGGATGGTCAAATCATTGGCATCAATACTGCGGTAGCAGGCGACGCCGAAAACATTGGCTTCTCTATCCCGATCGAAGATGTCAAACCTGGCATTAAAAGTGTCAAAGAGAATGGTAAATTAATTCGGCCATATCTCGGAGTTCGCTATGTTAATCTCACGACAGCACTGGCCGAGCGCTATGAACCGGATGTCGACGCGGGTGCTTACGTTGTTGAAGACGGCGCCAGCGAAGCCGTGCTCGCTGGCTCACCGGCTGAAGATGCTGGCATCAAACCAGGGGACGTTATCCTCAGGGTTGAAGGACAGAAAATAACCCTCCAGCGTGGACTGAGTACGATTATGGCCCAGCAGCAGGTTGGTGACGAAGTTGAGGTCGTAATCAACCGTGACGGCGAACGACAGACGCTGAAAGTTACCCTCGAAGCCTTCGAAGACTAGCTGCCGCGCACGAAATGGAGTACATAGTCTCGGTGTTTGCTTGATTGGTAGCCGGTAAGACGGGCGATTTTTGTCAGCGTCTGGTGCTGGGCCGGTTCGGCCTCGATAATCACCTGTTTTGTTTCAGCTCGTGTTTTTAACTGGTCGAACAGCCGACGATAGTGGTCGAGCCCGTCACTACCACCGAGCAGTGCCTGCTGGGGCTCTTTGCGGACGGATGGGTCGGGTGGATGAGTGGTCGGTAGATAGGGCAGATTCGCTACGACAGAGTCGGTTGCAGGGATAGTATGGAGTAAGTCAGCTTCAATTAGCGTGATATCGAGCTGGTGGTGGTCGATATTCTGCTGAGCTACCTCGAGTGCCGCGGCTGAGTTGTCGCTGGCGACGACCACGAGGTCGGGCCGAGCAGTCTTCAGCGCAACCGCAATCGCGCCCGAGCCGGTGCCGACGTCTATGACCGCTGCGTTCGGCGGAATATGCTCAATCGCCCACTTAACCAAGAGTTCAGTTTCTGGCCGAGGCACGAGAGTGCAGTGATTAATTACCAGTCTGAGACTATAGAATTCAGTCCAGCCGCGGATATACGCCATGGGTTCATAATCATTGCGCCGACTAATCCAAGTTTCAATTTGCGCCTCTTGGTCGGGCGTTAGTTCAAACTGCCCGAGGGCTAGAAGTTTCGCTCTGCTAAGACCAGTTACGTCCATGAGCATCAGCTCGGCATCAAGCAGAGGAGTACTGCTTGCAGTTAGTCGTTCTGACAGTTGTCTGGTGGTTACGGATGACATTACCCAAGTGTAGCAAGAGTGATACTAGTTGGCGCGCCAGACATCAGGCGATGACGATTCGACTGTTAGTCAAGCGGTCTGCTCGTGGGCGGCTTCGGCTATCATTTGTCGTTCGTGTGCTTGCAACGCATCAATCAGGTCGCTGATGTCGCCGTCAAGCGCGCCGGGGATGTTGCTCCGTGAATAACCAATCCGGTGATCGGTGATGCGGTCCTGGGGGAAGTTATAGGTGCGGATTTTTTCGCTGCGGTCGCCACTGCCGATTAGGCTTTGACGCTCGGCTGATTCTTTAGCTCGTTGCTCGTCCTCTTGCTTAGCTTTCAGGCGGGCTTTTAGCACATTCATGGCTTTGGTGCGGTTTTTTATCTGACTTTTTTCATCCTGACAAGTTACGACGATACCAGAGGGTTCGTGGGTGATACGCACTGCCGAGTCGGTAGTGTTGACGCTTTGGCCGCCGTGACCACTCGAACGATAGGTGTCAATTTTGAGGTCATTTTGGTCAAGCTCGACATCAACATCTTCGGCTTCTGGTAGCACGACAACTGATGCAGTCGAGGTATGAATGCGCCCTTGGCTCTCAGTCGCCGGTACCCGCTGGACGCGGTGGACTCCAGCCTCGAATTTGAGCTGTTTGTAGACTTGTTTACCACTGACGCCAAATAATATTTCCTTAAAACCACCACTATCACTCGGGCTGGTTGATATTAAATCGAGCTTAAAGTTATGGTTTTCGGCAAGCCTGGCATACATTCGATATAGCTCACCGGCAAAAATCGCCGCCTCGTCGCCGCCTGCTCCGGCTCTAATCTCCACAATAACGTCTTTCGGGTCATTCGGATCTGATGGCGTTAACTCGTCCGACAGGTTGGACTCGACTTGTTCGAGCTGTGGTTTAATTGCGGCAAGTTCTTCCTCTGCCATGACGGTAAAATCGTCGTCGCTGAGCATATCCTCTGCCTGTGATTGTTGCTCGCGCAGGTTCTGTAGGCGCTTAAAATCTGCCAGAATTGATTGCAGGCGGGAGTAGCGTTTAGAGCGGGTGACGTAGTCCGGATGCGAGAATGCATCGGGCTGACTCATAAACTGTTCGAGCTGCTCGAATTCTTTGCGTAGTTTTGGCTCTAGCTTTAGTAGGTCCATAAACTCATCCTAGCACAGCTGATAGCACTGGTTCAGTGGTCAGTTATTTAGATTTCTTGTTGGCAGTTGGATCGCCGATTTTGGTCACATCGGGCTGGTTGTCGTCTTGATTATTATCAGAAGTTGATTTATTTGACTGTTTTGTTTTCTTGGCACGGGCTTTTTTAGCTCGCTCGGCCTTGGCTTTAAAGCGGTCAACTCGACCCTCGATGTCCATTACCTTTTCTTTGCCGGTATAGAACGGATGAGAGCTGCTGGAGATGTGAACTTTAACCAAGGGGTAATCAGTGCCGTCAACAGTAGTAGTTTCTTTAGTCTCGACAGTCGAGGCCATGATGAATTCGTCGCCGCTTGATGTGTCCTTAAAAACAACTGGTCGATAGTTGGTGGGGTGGATATCTGCTTTCATACTCGGATTATTCTAGAGCACAGCCAGAGGTTTGTAAAGAGATTTACTGTTGTCGCGGGTGAGCGTCAGTGCTACAATACGTAATCAGCCAAATCATTAATCAAACAGTGAGTGTGCGCAAATGATTCCTCGTCGGCTGCTTTAGCCGACGTTAGATGCCACTCGCAAAGCGAAAGGAATTTATCATGGCAAAACTAGATCCAAAGGATCTCCTAAAAACAGGTGCTCATTTCGGGCACAAAACTTCACGATGGCATCCAAAGATGGCACCGTACATTTACGATAAGCGCGACGGCGTTCATATCATCGATCTGTTTCAGACCGTTGAGTTGCTGGAAGACGCATGCGACAAAGCCGAAGCAGTCGCTGCTCGTGGTGGCGATATTCTATTCGTCGGTACCAAAAAGCAGGTCAAGGACCTAGTTAAGACTACTGCCGAAGCAATTGAGCAGCCGTATGTAACTGAACGTTGGATGGGTGGCATGCTGACCAACAAAGCGACGATGAAATCACGCATCAAGCACCTCAAACAGCTTGAAAAAGAGATGGACAGCGGCGAGATGGAGGCGATGTATAACAAACTCGAGCTGCAACGGTTCGAGGAAGAAATCGAGAAGCTTAACCTCAGCTTCGGTGGTATCAAGGATATGGATGGCGAGCCTGATCTGGTTATCGTTGTCGACACAATCGATGACGACCTGGCGGTTTCTGAAGCCAACCGCATCAACGTGCCGGTTATCGGTATCGTTGACACTAATTCCGACCCACGACTGATTGACCTCCCGGTCCCTGCAAATGACGACTCTATAAAAACCGTTGAACTCATCTTGCAACAGCTGGTGGCGGCGATTGAGACCGGTACGGCTAAAGGCGCTGCTGCAACCGCTAAGTCACAACAGGCTGATGCTGAAGCGGCTGCAAGCAAGGAGAAAAAATAACATGGCACTCGACATCGAACAGATTAAAAAACTACGCGCGATGACCGGCGTTGGTTTGACTGACGCTAAAAAAGCGCTTGAAGCAACGGGTGGCGATTTTGACAAAGCAGTTGAAGAGATGCGCATCAAAGGCATCGCCAAGGCTGACAAGAAAGCAGATCGAGCGGTGAGTGCCGGCATCGTCCATTCCTATGTCCACGGTGACAAAATCGGCGTACTGGTGGAAGTTAGCTGCGAGACTGATTTTGTGGCTCGAACTGATGATTTTCGTAAATTTGCTAATAACCTTGCATTGCATATTGCAGCCAGCAGCCCAGAAGTGGTGAGCGCCGCCGACGTGCCAGAAGCTCGCGTCGAAAAAGAGCGGGAGTTGATCCAAGCCGAGCTCAAGGAGCAAGACAAGCCCGCGGATATGATCGAGAAAATTTCTGAGGGTAAGTTGGCTAAATTTAAGGCTGAGATTAGTCTGCTGGAGCAGCCATTCGTCAAGAATCCCGATCAGACAATCGGAGATTATCTGAAAAGCACTATTGCTCAGCTGGGCGAGAATATTGTCATCCGTCGATTTGCCCGTATTGAGCTCGGTCAGTAAACTTGCACTTAGTATAGATTTGCGCGTTTAAAGAGAGGATTAGTCGAAGTGAACGATGAACTACAGCTAGCCAAAGAGCAGATGAAAGAGACAGTTGAGCATTTTAGCGGTGAGCTCGGCAAGATTCGTACTGGTCGCGCTAACCCGCAGATGTTGGCTGGTCTGACGGTAGAGGTTTACGGACAACAGACGCTACTAGAGCATGCCGCTACTATCAATGCAGTTGATGCACAGTTGTTGCAGATAACGCCTTATGATCCCAGCAACCTGGAAGCTGTCTCGGTCGCGATACGCGACAATCAGTCGCTCGGGCTAAACCCATCAGACGATGGCAAGGTGGTGCGGGTACCGATTCCGAGTTTGACCACAGAACGTCGGCAACAAATCGTCAAGCAAGTTGGCGAGAAAGCGGAACAAGCAAAAATCAGCTTGCGGAATGCTCGTCATGGTGCGCTCGATGCAGCTAAATCTGCCAAGAAGGATGGTGACATTAGCGAAGATGATTTCCATCGGTTTGAAAAGCAAATTGATCAATCAATGAACGACTATCAGACTCAGCTCGAAGAACACGCCGAAGCCAAAGAACAGGAGATCATGACCGTCTAGGTCATGCCTGTTGCACTGTGGCAAATACAGATACACCAATCAAGCATCTTGGCTTTATTGTCGACGGTAATCGACGCTGGGCGACCGAGCAGGGTAAAAAAACTTTGGCTGGACATCGCAAGGGTGCCGAGCAACTAAAGGCCGTCGCTAAGCACTGCGCAAATCTTGATATCCCGTATTTTAGTGCTTATGTATTTTCGACGGAGAACTGGAAAAGAGCAGAACAGGAAGTCGGCTACTTGATGGATTTATTTGTTGAGTTTGTTGAACGCGATCTTGATGAATTGCACCAGGAAAATATCAAAGTCGTGCACGTTGGTTCGCGTGACAACATACCCGAGCACGTGTTGGATGCACTTGATCGTGCAGTTAATAAAACAGCCAGTAATACTGGTTCGGTGTTTGGTTTTTGTTTTAATTACGGTGGTCATCAAGAACTTGTCGACGCAATGAAGGCAGTAGTCGAAAGTGGGGTGAGCGCAGGTGAGGTAAGCGAGGAGTTAATCGCTGAGAATCTGTATGAGCCGGAACTGCCACCACTCGACATGGTTATTCGCACTTCTGGTGAACAGCGTCTCAGCAACTTCATGCTGTGGCGCGCTAGCTACGCCGAACTGTACTTTACCGATACGTATTGGCCTGATTTTGACGAAGCAGCGCTCGAAGAAGCTCTGGCCTGGTATCAGCAGCGCCGTCGTCGTTTTGGTGGAAACTAGGTGATGGCTGTTTTACGAGTGATGCTCGGCGTTATCATTTTGAGCGTAATCGTGATTATTCACGAGCTCGGTCACTATCTAGTGGCACGCCGCAATGGCGTCGAAGTCGAAGAATTCGGTCTGGGTTTTCCGCCGAAAGTTTGGGGCAAAAAGCTTGGTCGTGGAATCATGGAGTGCTACTACACAGTCAATCTTTTGCCGCTCGGCGGCTTCGTGAAATTGAAGGGCGAGACGACTGAAGACGATACGCCGGGCAGCTTCGGGGCGGCGAGCTTATGGGTCAAATCGAAGATTACCTATGCAGGGGTGGTGATGAATTTGCTGACGGCGTTCGTGCTGTTGTCGCTTGTAGCAGCCATCCGAATGCCGGTGGTGTTCGACAATCAGTTCATGGTTGCTAGTGATACCACCTATGTTGCCGACCAGATTGATATCAATTTCGTAGCAGACGACTCAGTCGCAAACGAACTTGGTCTGCAGCCTGGCGACCAACTGCGAGCGATAGACGAACAGTTAGTTACTACTGTTCAAGAAGTCAACCAACTGCTCGAGCAGCGACTGGGAGAAGTCGCGACCTTTACGGTGTATGACATCGACGATAAACAGGTTGTTGATTACGAAGCACAGCTGCCAGTTGAAACTGAGCCGGATGAGGGTATCTTGGGTGTTGGTCTACAGCGCTACCAGGAATTCAGAGCTACCTGGTCGGCCCCGATAGTTGGCGTCGTATCGACGTTGCAATTCAGCTGGGAAACGTTGGTATTGCTCGGTGACATGGTCGGCAATGTCTTCCGAGGTGAGTTTGAAGCAGCGTCCGCTGGTGTCGCCGGGCCGGTGGGGATTTTCTATATCTTCTCTCAAGCTAACTCTCTGAGCATGATTCTACTGTTAGCTGGCATCATCTCGCTTAGTTTGGCGGTGATGAATTTCTTGCCTATACCCGCGCTCGATGGCGGCCGGATGGCCGTCACCTATATCTACGCTGTTACCGGTCGTGAACTGACAGCCAGAAAAGAAGAGATAATCCATGGTGCTGGTATGGCGGTGTTGCTGGCGCTAATCGCACTGATAACATTTGTCGACATCCAGCGGTTTTTCTAGACGATGAGTGACAGCGCGGGTTCCTCGACCCATTGGTTGCGGCGACTGTCACTTGGTCCAGCAAGTGCCAGCTGGGGTTGGTTGGAGGCGATTCTGATCGGTCTGGTGCTCGACGTGGCAGTTCAAGTAGCGCTGATCAGTCTGCTCGACAACTTCGAACTGCTTGACGTAGAGGGAGCCTGGGGTTTGATTATTACTCAGGCGGTGGCGATTGGTGGCGTGTTGCCAATTTTGGTTTATCTGAAGGTCAGCAGATTTTCAATTCGTGACGGTCTGCTCTTACTACGCCCGAAGCTGCGCTATGTATGGTTGGCGCTACGGGGTGCGGCTGTCTACGTGCCGCTGGCATTGCTGGTCGCAACGGTAGTGGCTGCATTCGCGCCAGATGTGCTTGATGTGGATCAAGAACTTGGCATCGAGGTGGGGGTAGTAGGGTTTGAATTGGCGGCGGCATTCCTGGTGTTGGTGATTATAACGCCGCTGGTTGAGGAGATAATTTATCGTGGTTTTATCTTTCGCGGAATTGCGAAATCAACCAATACTTGGGTTGGAGTCATCATTTCGAGCTTAATTTTCGGAGCGGTCCACGGTCAAATAGGCTTAGTAATTGACACCTTCGTGATGGGGATGGTGTGTGCGATTTTGGTGGCGCGATCAGGCTCGCTGTGGTCGGCAGTTATGCTCCATGCATTTAAAAACGGATTGGCATTCTTGTTGTTGTTCGTTCAGCCATTGTTATAAGCACTAAACCTACAAGCGCCAAAGTGCTACCATAGGCAATATGAGATTATCTACAAACATCGTTCAAACCCGTAAAAACTCACCAGCCGACGAAGAGGTGAAGAATGCCCAGCTGTTAATACGAGCTGGCTATATTCACAAAGAAATGGCAGGTGTCTACGACTATTTGCCGCTCGGCCTGCGGGTTATCGAAAACATTAAACAGATTGTACGTGAAGAGATGAACGGAGTTGGTGGACACGAGATGCTGATGAGCAGCCTGCAACGCAAGGACGTATGGCTGAAGACAGACCGCTGGAGCGATAAAAATGTTGACGTCTGGTTCAAATCACAGCTTGCGAATGGTTCAGAAGTCGGGCTGGGTTGGTCGCATGAGGAGCCGATTACTGACATGATGACTGCTAAAATCAACAGCTATCGGGACCTGCCAGTCTACGTGTATCAGTTCCAGAACAAACTCCGCAATGAACTGCGCGCTAAAAGCGGCATCATGCGTGGGCGTGAGTTTTTGATGAAAGACCTGTATTCGTACTCAGTTGACGAAGAAGCGCACCAGAAGTTTTACGATGAAGTCACCGCAGCCTACTTGCGAGTATTTGATCGGCTCGGTATTGGTGAGCAGACATTTCTGACTTTCGCTTCGGGCGGCGCTTTCACCCAGTTCAGCCATGAGTTTCAAACGATTTGTGATGCCGGCGAAGATATAATTTACCTCAGCCGAGACAAGCAGGTGGCGGTCAATAAGGAAGTTCTGACTGATGAAGTACTGGAGCAGCTCGAACTTGAGCGCGATTCACTGGAGGAACTGAAGGCTGCCGAAGTGGGCAATATCTTCAGTTTCGGTACGACCAAGAGTGAAGAGTTCGGTCTGACATTTACGGATGATAGCGGTGAGAGCCGTCACGTCACGCTTGGTTCGTATGGCATCGGCATTACTCGACTAGTTGGGGTTATCACCGAGCTGATGGCAGACGACAAAGGCCTGGTCTGGCCGGCCAACATCGCACCAGCGCAAGTTCACTTGGTGCCAATTGGCGATAGTGGAGCTGAGCAGGCCGAGGAGCTTTACCAGACACTCCGGGATAAAGGCGTCGAAGTGCTCTACGATGATCGTGATTCATCACCAGGCGCTAAGCTAGCTGACGCTGATTTAATCGGTGTGCCACTGCGGGTTGTAGCCAGCAACAAAACCGCCGAAGCAGGCAAACTAGAACTGACGAATCGGGCTGATGGCGAGCAAACATTTGTCAGTGTCGAGCAACTATTCGACCAACTCGACTAATCGTTGTTAATTATAAATTGAGTATCCCAGGGCGGCTACCTACACTAGTAGGTAATGACAACAAAAGACCGCTTTACTCGTAAAATTTCGCATGACATCGGCATCGATCTCGGCACAGCCAATACGCTAGTTCACGTTAAGGGTGTTGGCATTGTCATCAATGAACCAAGCGTGGTAGCTGTACACAAAAATTCGCACAAAGTTATCGCTATCGGTCATGAGGCAAAGGCGATGATTGGCAAAACTCCGGCGGACATCGTCGCTGCTCGGCCACTTGTCGATGGGGTCGTTAGTGATTTTGAGATTACCGAACAAATGCTGAAGCACTTTCTAGACAAAGTTCATAAAAAACATCGCGTATTGTGGAATCGACCCCGAGTAGTGATTGGTTTGCCGAGTGATGTAACAGAGGTTGAACAGCGAGCGGTCGAAGAGGCTGCGACCAGCGCTGGAGCCCGTCAAACCTATCTGATTCAGGAGCCGATGGCGGCTGCGATTGGCTCTGGTCTTGATGTGCTTGGTTCAGACGGAACGATGATTATCGACATCGGCGGCGGTTCGACTGAAATTGCGATGATGGCACTTGGAGATGTGGTGGCAACCCGCAGCGTGCGTATCGCTGGTGATGAATTTAGCGAAGCGATCATGCGTCTAGCGCGTGATGACTATAATCTGCAGATTGGCGAGACGACTGCCGAGAACGTCAAGATAAAAGTTGGTAGTGTTTATCACGAAAAAGAGAACAGGGAGCTTGTTATAAGGGGCCGTAATATTCTGTCTGGTTTACCACAGCAGATTACGATTGATAGTGACAGCGTCCGAACGGTGCTGACGCGGCAGCTGCAGCCAGTCATCGATGCCGTCCGTTCGGCGCTGGAAGAGGCGCCGGCGGAACTGGTTAGCGACATTCAGGCCAGCGGGATTACGATTGCTGGCGGTGGTGGCTTGATTGGCGGTTTAGCTGATTTAATCGAGCATGAGACTCGTGTCAAAACGACTGTATCAGACATCGCGTTAACCGCTGTAGTTCAGGGTTGCGCGATTGCGCTTGATCAGCTCGACTCATATGAAAAGGTGTTAATTCAGATTGACGAGTCATGAACCGGCGTCAGTCGAGGCTGTTGCTCAGCCTGGTTCTCGGGGGGTTATTGCTCGGGAGCTTGTTTATTCCTGGCGCACAGCGAGCAATCGACGTCATCATACGTCCGTTACGCAATCTGACCTATCCACGTCCGACAGATAGACAATTCACGACACCAGATGACGCAGCGGGTCATAGCTCGGACGATTTACGAGTTGTTAGCTACGGGGTTAATCCTGCACGAAGCCAGATTATAGTTGCCATAGGCGAACGTGAGGTCATCGCTGGTCAAGCGGTCACTGCCGATGGAGTGTTGGTCGGCGTGATTGACGTAGTTGAAGCGACAACTGCTCGAGTAACACTGATTAATGACCCGAGTTTTCGAGTCGTGGCTCAGACAAATCGTGGCGCGAGAGGGCTCGTGCTGGCTGAGTATCAACAACTAGTACTTGGTGATGTCGCCGATGATCAGCCGCTGAAGGTGGGTGATGAAGTCCGAACGCTAAATAACCAGTATCCAAATGCTGCCTCAATTCCCGTGGGGATAGTCGACGAGGTTATCGATAGTCAGGATTTGCTGAATAGCGCCATCCTGCGCCAACCACTTGAACTGAACAATCTAAGCCGAGTCAGCATTCCATGAAACGAGTCATCGGACTATCGTTGCTAATCCTCGCCAGCCTCGCAGTGCAAAATAATTTCCCGTCATTGCAGTTGGTAGTGCTGTTGTTGCCGCTGTGTGTCGTGGTAGCACTGAATTTATATCAGCTACCGAGTAATCATGTCATGGCGGTGGTTGGTGTTTGCCTGTTCTACGGTAGTCTCAGTGGTGCCTACGCCTATGCGGCCGGAGTTGGTCTGATGGGATTGGCGCTGGTGTGGCTCGCATCTCAGCTGAGGCTACATCTCGTAGTGGTTGGTGTTACGCTCACAGCAGTATCGCAGCTAGGTTTCGTAATGGTCGGCGGCGGGGTTACCTCGCTGGCGGCAATCAGCTTTGCTGTTCAGTTGGTTGTTATACTGGTGGTTAGTTTGAAGTTAGCAGGAGGTGCTGAACATGCCAGAGTCTAATCCGTTTCGTATCACGCGTGATAACCGGCCTGACGCCGGTGTGGTGTTTGCGCGGCCGCTGGTAGCGCTGCTAATTACGCTTGGGTTTGCGGTGGTGCTGAGTGTCTTCGTTTGGCGATTGTTTGGACTGCAAGTTATGGCCAGCGAGCAACTGCTGTCGATGGCGAACGGCAACCGTGTTCGTGAAGTAGTCGAGTACGCGCCGCGCGGAGTTATCTATGACCGTAATGGCAAATCATTGGCAGATAATGAAGCTGGGTTTCAGCTTTACGTCACACCGTATCAATTGCCGACTGCTGAGCAGCAACGCCGGCAGCGCTACCAGTTGATAGCTAAGTGGACAGCCATGAAGCCAGCAGAGGTCGCTGAGCGAGCTGAAAGTCAGGGTCTGAACTCAGTCCTACCAATTGCGATTGGCCGTCGTCTCGAGCACGCCACGGCGCTAGAGGCTAAACGTCAGCTGCAGACGGTCGAAGGGGTTGAACTCAGCTCGGTGCCAGTTCGCAATTACGCACGAGCTGGAGGGTTATCGCACATTCTTGGCTATACAGGTCTTGTTAACCAGTTTGATCTGGAGACACGAGATGATTTGTCACTGGTTGATTACGTCGGCAGGGCAGGAATCGAGCAGCAGTATGATGATGTGCTTCGTGGCGAAAATGGTTTTAAACGTTACGAGGTTGACGCCCAGGGAAAACCGGTCCGGTTGCTTGCCAGCAAGGCACCACTAGCTGGTCAGAATATTCATCTGACGATTGACCTCGACGCCCAGCGCAGCATGGCGCGTTCGATCAGCACGCAGTTGAAACAGGCAGGAGTTACTCATGGCAGTGGCGTGGCGTTGAAGTCTCAGACAGGTCAGGTGCTGGCACTCGTTAGTCTGCCGGATTACGACAACAACCTCTTTGCGCGCGGCATCACCTCCAAGCAGTACCAGCAGCTAACAAGCGATACGAATAAACCGCTATTTAATGCCGCAGTTAACGGCAATTTCCCAAGCGGCTCGATTATCAAGCCAGTTGTAGCGAGTGCAGCACTGCAGGAAAAAGTCGTGACTGAAAACACGGTGATCTACGACGGTGGTTACATTGAAGTTGTCAGTCAGTATGACCCGAGTGTTCGGTATCGATTTAACGGTTGGCGTCCAGGTGGTTTGGGACCGATGAATGTACGCCGTGCGATTGCGATGAGTTCGAATATTTATTTCTTCACCGTTGGCGGCGGCCACGGTGGCATCCGCGGGCTAGGAGCCGATCGGCTGACAGACTACTATAAAAAATTCGGTCTCGGCAGTCCGACAGGCATAGATTTGCCGAGTGAATCAAGCGGCTTGGTGCCGACGCCCGAGTGGAAGCAGCGCACGACTGGTACACCGTGGACACAGGGCGATACCTTTAACATCTCTATCGGTCAAGGTAATCTCCAGCTGACACCCCTGCAAATTACCCGAGCAAATAATGTGTTCGCGACTGGTGGCCGACTCGTAACTCCGCAACTTCTGTATAAGCAAGCCGGTCAGCGAGTCGAAGCTGCACCGTCGAAACGATTGCCGATTGATCAACAGTATGTGCGGGCGGTTCAGGAGGGTATGCGAGAAGTTGTAGTAAACGGCGCGACCGGTGCCTACAGGTTTGCTGCTATCCCGGTGCAGATTGCGGGCAAGAGTGGAACTGCCGAGCAAAACACAGACGCCAATCAGCCATCACACGCTTGGTTCACAGCCTACGCGCCGTATGATAAACCGGAGGTGATGGCGACGGTTTTGATCGAGGAGGGTGGCAGTGGTTCAACTGTAGCATCACCAGCGATCGCCTCGTTTTTAGAGGATTATTTTACAGCTAATTAACAACTTGCAGCCTACATTGGGGCTTGCTATGCTACGTTCCAACCTAAGTCCAAATAAAGAGGAGTTTTCGTGATAGACAAACAATACCGCTTGACCAAAGACGGTGTCGATAACCTAGAGACCGAGTTAGCAAAACTCGAGCATCGTACCAAGGAAGTGGCGGAAGACATCGCCACCGCGCGCCAGCAGGGTGATCTCAGTGAAAACGCCGAGTATCAGAACGCAAAGGACGAGCAACGAAAAATCCAGCACCGTATCAAAGAAATCAACGCCATTCTGGCCAGCACAGAAGTTGTAGACGAGCCGGACAGCAGCGACGAGGTTATGTTCGGTTCAGAGGTGAAGCTTAGTGGTGGCGTAAGCTATAAAGTAGTCGGTTCACTCGAGGCTGACCCGCTGGAAGGTAAGATATCTGATGAGTCACCTATCGGCCGGGCATTGCTCGGCGCCAAACAGGGCGAGACAATCACGATTGACTTGCCGGCCGGCAGCAAGCAGTTTATTGTCGAATCAATCAGTTAAACTATTTATTATATGTAGTTAGTTTGCTTGGCGGTGCCTGAGATACTCTGATACACCGAACAGGGCTAGTTCTTCGAGATTTCTAGCTACAAAAATTGGTAAATCAGGAAAGTCTTCTCTTAGTTTTGAAAGGTGTTCTCGTGCTAAAATTCTGGTTCTGTTCGCTGGTGAATTTGGCTCACCTTCACGGTCCTCGATATAGACTCCTAGCGATTGCCCAGCTAGCTGGCCATAGAGTAGTCGAGGTCCTAGCTCTGCGAGGGCGCCATACGAGTCGGTGTCTTTAGTGATAGCCATCAGGTTGACTGCAGCACCAAGTTTCGGAACTAGCTCTTCGACAATCTTGCCTTCGTGCCAGTCCTTGTCGTAACTATCATCGATTTGAACATCAGTGTTTAGACCATCAACAAAGTTGTTAATTTGAGCTATCCATTCAGGTTCTTTGTCGCTGCCAGAGGTGCCTGACAAGTAGATGCCAGGAGTTAGATCTTGCCTCATCGCACTCTGGCTGTCGATAACTGATCGCCTGAGATTTATTTTCCGTCGCTGTTCGCGCTCAGTGTGCTTAATGGCTGCGTGCATCGAAGCATTTCCCAGATTGTCGGTGAGAGTGAATAAAGGATAGCTTTCAACTGTTGCTTCCAAGATTGTTTTTGCTAGCATCCTGGCTTGTCTAGTGGATTCTGGTGTTTTTTCATTCTCTTCGATGCTAATTACAACATCCTGATTCCGTAGTAGTCCGCCATATGCTGCAAATCCAGCCTCCATCAAGCTGGCGTGGCTGCCAGTATCATTTGTAACTCCAACCAGCAGAACTCCATTGCGGGCGAAGTTTACGCCTTCAATTGGTGCTCGTAGAGGGCTCCATTCTTGAACTTCAGGCCTAAACACCGAGTCAACAGGGTTAATGTTGAGATCTTCAAGTACAGGCACTAGATGCTCGTCGCGCCATGATGAGTAGTCGGGGTTACTGAGATCGCCACAGGTGCCGAAGGCTCCGATTACAGGCATTTCTGCATCACTAAGGTCAGCATGACCTATTCCGTTGAATCTTGTCTGGAGTGGCTTCCACGTTAGCCACTCTCCGGTGGTGTCGTCATAGTGTTGTCGCGGCAGAACTTCTAATTTGCGTTTCGTCATAAATCTTAAACCTTCAACTAATTTAATATATTTTACTACAAAACAATTACATTGTAAACATGGCATAATTTGCCAGTTGCCATTGGTCAATATGCGGTAGATGCAATATACTTAATCTATAATTTATGGCGACATTACAGGAACTTCGCGCTGAGCGAGTCGAAAAACTAGATAAACTACGAAAACTCGGAGTCAATCCGTATCCGGCTGTTGCCAACCGCCAACACGAAATTGGGGCGCTGCTCGAGGATTTTTCTGAGGGTGAAGCGGTGGCAATCACTGGTCGCATCTGGGCTAGCAGAGGTCATGGCAAGCTACGGTTTTTTGATGTTCGCGATGAATCTGGCGAGATTCAGCTGCTCGTCCGAGCTGATGAGTTAGCCGAATTAGATGCGGAGAACTCTCAGCTTGGGTTTGAGCAATTGAAACTGCTCGATATTGGTGATTTTATAGAGGTCAGTGGCGCTACCATCAGTACCAAAACTGGCCAGCCGTCAGTCGAAGTTAAGAGTTTGCGGCTACTGACGAAGAGTCTGCGACCGCTACCTGATAGCTGGAGTGGGCTGAAGGACAAAGAAACGCGACTGCGCCGACGCTACCTCGACACCAATGTTAATCAAGATGTTCACGATCGATTTGTTCGGCGCAGCAAGTTCTGGACTGCTACCCGCGAGTTCCTCAATAAACAGCAATTTCTGGAGATAAATATCCCCGTGCTCGAGCACACCACTGGCGGAGCCGATGCCAAACCGTTTGTGACGCATATGGATGCACTCGACCAAGATTTTTACCTCCGGATTAGCCACGAGCTACCGCTGAAGCGACTGATTGGCGGCGGCTACGAGAAAGTCTATGATATCGGTCCGCGGTTTCGTAACGAGGATATTACCGACGAGCACCTACCTGAGCACATTGGCCTCGAGTGGTATTGGGCCTACGCTGACTGGCAGGATGGTATGAAATTTGTGGAGGAGATGTTTCGTTACGTAGCGAATGAGGTGTGGGGCACGACCGCGTTTACGCATGATGACCACAGTTTTGATTTAGCTGACGAGTGGCAGCAGCTTGACTACGCTAGAGCGATTCGAGACAGGTTTGATATCGATATCTACGATACAAGCTTGGAGCAAGTGCAGCAGTTGCTGAAGGATAATGCCATCGAGACTACCAAAACTGACAACTTGCCGCGGATGATTGATAAATTGTGGAAGACTATCCGAGCCGAAGTCCGTGGACCGGCGTGGTTGATTAATATTCCGAAGTTTTTGTCGCCGCTCGCCAAGTCTAGCCCTGATGCTCCGCAAGTTGTGCAGCGTTTCCAGCCCGTATTCGGTGGCAGTGAGATGGGTAACGGCTTTAGTGAGCTCAATGACCCACAGGAGCAGTTAGCTCGGTTTGTCGAGCAGACCGAGCTGCGAGACAAGGGCGACGACGAGGCAATGATGCTTGATATCGATTACGTGGAGATGTTGGAGTACGGTATGCCACCAACCTGCGGCTGGGGCCATTCCGAGCGTGTCTTCTGGGTACTCGAGGGCGTCAGTGCTCGCGAAGGTGTACCGTTTCCACAGCTGCGCAGTGAGCTTGATGCCACTACTCGTGATATCTATGCGGATATTGTCTAGCTAAGTAAGCGTTTGAGTGCGATTGCGATGGCAGCATCTTTTAGGGAGATACCTTCAGCTTTGGCGGCTTTCTGGACCTGTTTCGTAGCAACGTTCAGGTACTCCTCTAGCTTGGTTAGTACTTTATCTTCACTCCAGTGCTCGTTGGTTTGATTTTGCTGCCATTCGAAGTAGCTGACAATTACGCCGCCAGCGTTCGCTAAAACATCGGGGATAATCGTAACGCCACTTTTTGTCAATTGGTCGTAAGCATCATCACTGATAGGGCTATTTGCCAGTTCGATGATGATTTTTGCTTTCACAGTATCAACATTGTCGGTGGTGATAGCGTTTTCAACCGCTGCTAGAACTAGAATATCGACATCGGCAGCGATGATTGTATTTGAGTTGGCAATATCTACATCGGTAACATCACTCAGGTTGCTCGCTCGCTTGGCATTAAGCACCTGTTCGATATCGATCGAACCTTTAGAGATAATGCTATGTGACGAATCCGATAGTGCAATTAATCGCCAGTCGGATTGTTTGTCTGTAACCGTTTTTGCAAACCATTGACCAACGTTGCCGACACCTTGGACAGCGTAGCTTGGATTATCTAATTTGTGCTCCCTAACGATATCGCGCGCTACGATGAATCCACCGTAACCAGTAGCTTGCTCTCTGCCCTCGCTACCACCGTCTGCGACAGCTTTGCCAGTGAAGGTCAGCTGACCATTTTGACCGCTTGCTCGGTGGTAACCAGTCGACAACCAGCCCATGATTTTGCTGTTGGTGTTGATATCAGGCGCGGGGACATCACGATGCGGACCAATTATTGGGGCCAAAGCGTGACCAAATTGTTGACTCAGTCGTTCTAGTTCGTTCTCTGATAAGCTGCGTGGGTCAATGCTGATGCCACCTTTGCCACCGCCGAAAGGTATATCTGCCAGGGCGCATTTGAGTGTCATCAGGGCTGCTAAGCCTTGGACCTCCTCGGCGTTAACGCCAGAGTGGAGGCGTAGACCGCCCTTATAGGGTCCACGTTGATTATTGTGCTGGACACGCCAGGCAGGGAAGCTGTCCACCGAGCCATCGTCGCGCCTGAGCACGAGCTCAAAGCTAGCAATCATATCAGGTGCTATAAAGCGAGCGGTTTCAAGCTTGGAGTAGCCCGACCGAGTTGCTGCAGTTCGGATTAGACCTTGAGTGTTAGAGTTTATACTGTCGCCCATACAACTACGAGTATAGTCGCTGTTAAATGTAAATAACAATTACTGTACTCGCGCTGGTACTGCCATAGCGACGACTGTATACTGAAATATAATGCTAGATACACAATTTATTATCGACAATCAACAGCAAGTGCAGGACGTGGCTGATGCCAAAGAAGTTGATGTCGATATTCGTCAATTTGTAAAGCTACACGACGAGCGCAACCAGCTCTTGCGGCATATAGAGAGCTTGCGCGCCCAGCGTAATGACAACGCAGAGACTATCAAACAGGCGCAAGGAAAACCGGACAAACAGCTGATAGAAAAAGGGCGAACGCTGAAGCAAGACATCGCAGAGCTTGAAGATAAATTTAGTAAAATCGATGAAGAATACACAACGTTACACTATAAAATACCAAATGTTAAGAGTAAAGATAGTCCAGTAGGTCATAGTGAAAAAGACAACGTTATCGCCGAAAAGATTGGTGAAGTTTCGAACTATAATTTTACGCCAAAGCAACATAGTGAACTCGGCGAGGTCCTGAATGTAATCGATCAGCAGCAGGCTGCGACGATTAGTGGTAGCCGTTTTGCCTACCTATTTGGCGACATTGTGAAACTACAATTTGCATTGCTTCAGCTAGGTATGGAGACGCTGACCAGCCGCCAGGCACTGGAGGATATAAAAAACGAATATGAACTAGACGATAGCGTCTCGACTACGCCGTTTGTGCCAGCACTACCGCCAGTGATGATGCGAACCGAACCATACGCCCGCACGGCACGTCTGAAGCCACAAGACACGACTTACAAATTGGCAGATGATGACGCCTGGTTGATTGGTAGCGCCGAGCACAGTCTCTGTAGTTACCACATGGACCAGATTCTTGACCCAGCTGATTTGCCGTTACGATACGCCGGTTATTCAACCAGCTTTCGCCGCGAGGCAGGGAGTTATGGCAAGGACACTTCTGGCATTTTTCGCTTACATCACTTCGACAAACTAGAGATGGAGTCATTTACCACAGCCGAACAGGGGGCAAGTGAACACGAGTTCATGATAGCGATTCAGAAGCATCTGTTGACCCAGCTAGGGTTGCCATTTCAGGTCGTCATCAAGTGCACGCAGGATATGGGGGCGCCCAACTATCGAGGGGTTGATATAGAGACATGGTTCAGTGGTCAGCAAGCTTACCGCGAGACACATTCAGCTGATTTTATGACTGATTACCAGGCCCGACGGCTCAACACTCGAGTCGAGCTGACAGACGGTTCTAAACAGTATGTTCACACTAATGACGCTACAGTGTTTGCGATGGGACGGACTATTGCCGCAATTATGGAATATTATCAACAAGCTGACGGATCTATCGTGGTGCCAGAGGTATTACGTGACTATGTCGGGAAGGAAGTTATCAGTGCAGATACAAATTAGCAATCAAAACTTTGAGCCAACGCGGAACCTGAGCTCATATATAAATAAAAAGCTGAAGAGTCTCAAGAAGTTTGTCCCGAAGGGGCATCGTGACGACACATCAGTTCACGTCAGCTTAAAACGGGAACCAAATACAGATGAGCCGTTCATGTGCGACATCGTTGTTCGCACGTATCCGAAAAAAGAATTTGTAATTAAGGAGCGGGCTGTCAATATGTTTGCAGCTGTCGATATCTGTCAGGCGAAGCTTACTCGCCAGTTACGCAAGCACAAGGAAATACTCCAGGATGAGTCTCGGAGTGATACCAAGAAGACACTTCGTAAGGTTCGCCAGATGGTTGATAAAGACTTCTTCGGTAAACAGAACTAAGTCCACCTCGGTTGCAAAACGCTTATTGTTAGTGGTATATTAAAGCTACAAATACGTCCAATATAAAAATCTTTAAAAGATAAATAAAAACCGATGTGTTTGAGAAAACTTTAAATAAAAAGAGGAAGTATGGCCGATCTGGTCAAACCGCACGAGGGCACGCGTGCTGGTATTTTCTTCATCTGCGCATTACGCAGGGAGTAGAACTTTATCTAACAGATAGAGTTCAATATCTAATCAACGCCCACGGCGGTTTGTCAGACTTGGTCTGTAAAACAAACCACTGTGAGTCTGTCGCAAAACAACAATAATCAACGAACAAGCACGCCAAGCGCGGGGCATTGTTCAGCCTTTCGTGCCCATTGGCTGAGCAATACTCTTCGCTGGGTAGTTTTCGCGTTGCTTATGGTTGGCGGTGTGGCTGGAACGTATCTGTCACAGACAGATGCTCAGCCCGCCCACGCCGCCATCAACAACCAGCTCAACTTCCAAGGACGGTTGCGCAACAGCTCCCAGGCCATCACCCCCGATGGTGACTACCACCTCCGGTTCAAGATTTACTCCGGTGGTGATGGTGACCTCGGCGGCGGCGACGAAACACTAGACTGGACAGAGACTTACACCACTGGTGATCTAGTCCGAGTCGAGAACGGCTACTTCTCAGTTCAGCTCGGTAGCCTGACTAGCCTCAGTGGTGTTGACTTCAACGACTCCACCCTCTGGCTCAGTGTCGACGTCGGTGGCGACGGTGGCAGTGCTAGCTGGGATGGTGAGATGGATCCGTTCATCAGACTGACTGCTACGCCCTACGCCTTCCAGGCCGACAACGCCGACAAGCTTGATGGGCTGCAAGCCAGTGAGTTTGCGCAGCTGGCACCGGCGAGCTCTCAGTCAGTCAACAGCGCCAACTCAGCCCTTAACATCAACCAGACGGGAGCGGGCGACCTAATCAGACTGGAGGCAAACGGTGATCATATTTTTAGTGTCTCTAAAAGTAGTCGCGTAAGGATCAACGGCTCTAATCCACAGATAAGTATTGGCGATAATAATAATGCGGGATCATTACTTTTTGGCGATGGCACCAATTATTATAATACGACTTTTAGTACTAACGCACTTAGCGCTGATAGGGTTATATCTCTTCCTAACGCTACCGGCACCATCTGTCTTACCAGTGGTAACTGCGCCGGCACCGGCGGCAACGGCGACATCACCGGCAGCGGCACTGCCAACCAACTAGCATACTTTGATGCCACCAAGAACATTACATCCAGCGCAAACTTATTGTTCGATGGCAGCGACCTCAACGTCCAATCGAACACATTGTTTGTGGATGGTAGTGCAAATAGCGTAGGAATTGGGACGAACGCGCCGGGAGATACCTTGGACGTGCAGGGTACACTTAACGTTTCTGATGATGCGACGATTAATGGCGTGGCATTCACTGATTCTGGTGGAGACCGCTACATCACAGCAGACGGGCTTACTCTTGAGAGCACTACCGGAACAGGGCTGTTTTTAAAAGCTGACGCTACGTTGACGCTACAATCGGTCAGCGGTGACATTTATGCTTCATCTGATTTCGGTATTGGCGACTCTACTCCTGATGCGCGTCTCGACATCCAAACTGACGCTAGCACTATCGGTCTCATCGTTCAGGGTGCTGGCAGCCAGACTGCAGATTTACTACAGATATTGAGCAGCGGCAGCACTGAATACCTTTCAATCGATGCTAGTGGCAACATATTCTTCACTCAGCTTGACTGTACAGGCAACGCTAACGGTGGTGCATTGACAGCGAGCGCTACTGGCCAGGTCAGCTGTAGCGACGATGACGGCGGTGGTACGGCGACGAGCCTCAACACACTATCTGGAGCGTTGACTTTACAGGGCACTACTAACGAAATTGAGATTACTGATAATGGTAGCGACACCCT
>Ga0136601_1000078_pt1 | contig 46944 bp, 42 predicted proteins | sample AntRauMFilla2699_FD_181020 | JGI IMG/M metagenome (GOLD analysis project Ga0136601, IMG submission 181020) | Saline lake microbial communities from Rauer Islands, Antarctica - Metagenome Filla 2 #699 | ecosystem: Environmental > Aquatic > Non-marine Saline and Alkaline > Saline | place...
AGAAGAGGGTGGTATGACATGGTTGGCCTACCTTGCTCCGAATGGTTTTTGATGAGACACGCGAGCTCTATCTCAAAAGCACTTGCTTCTGCGTTTTCGAGCACTGCTCGCTCGGGTAAGTCTGAGCAACTTTCGGTGTAGTTTGGTTGTGGCGGTGAAGGTTCTGGGTTGGGGAACACTCCACCACAACTTGTGATGAAGAGGCTCCCCAGGATGATGAAAATAAGTTTTTTCATCCCGGGCTCTCCTTTTCTGAGAGTGAGACTCTCTCTACTGTAGAGAATTACAAAGAAAAGTAGTGCTGTCAACTCATACGACGATTCCTGTGGATATCCAAACTGGTAATAAGTGCTACTATTTACTGTATGAATACACGAAACGTAATAGTGGTTTCTGTTTCCCTTGTCTTCTTAGTCGTATCAGTTGCTCTTGTGTTGCTTTCAAGCACAAACACAGAACAGCCCCAAGAAACAACTCACACTGCCACGGTCAACGGCTTGGATGTCACCTACTATGTTGTCAGTGAAGTGGACAGCGAGGAGGGATTTACAAACGAATACGATCCCGGCACAGAGATGTGCAACATTCGTCTTTCACGGGACTACATGGAAGGGACACCGCCCGCGGTCTTTGGCATTCTTGGCTCTCTTGCAAACTGCTACGGTCAGGCAGAGCTCGGATTCCCTACAGGCGACTTTGCAGCGGACGTGAACTACGTCAACCGTTTCATTCGAGAGTATATAGACAGGTGTGACCGTCGACTTGAGCCCCTTGGTTTTCCGGTAAACGACGGGCAGTGCGACGATATGCCTCGATTCGAGGAAGTGTTGTAGGTTGAAGTACTGTTGAAGCCCCATTTTTGTGGGGCTTCTTTATATTGATGGTTATCCCCAACACAAAAAGCAAGATGCTCTTATTGCTGTACAATATAGATGTATTTAATATAATTTTGTCATGATGTCTCAATATCTTTTTCAATCCCTTTTGGTTTTGTCAGCAGCGGTGCTAGTTTCTTTATTTACACCAACACAGGTATACGCCCAACTCGATCCAGGAGGAAGCGTGGGCGTGTATAAGTGTTTTGGTGGGGCGTGTCAATTGGTTTCCTGCGCAACAGGTAGTTGTGTGGACCAATGTAGCAGCTACAGAGACTGTCAAGCACCCGACGACCCTGACCCTGACCCAGAAGAGTATCAGGATCTCTACGTACAAAAAGACGGTACAGGAACCGGTACGGTTACCAGCTCTCCTTCTGGAATAAACTGCGGCTCAAGCTGTAGCATTGTAAGAAGTTCCACCCATCAATGGGACCTCAGAGCCTCGCCAGATAAAGGCTCAACCTTTACTCGTTGGTCTGAACCTCAGGGTACATACAGATTCTGTGTACGCCGAGGGGGAAAAAATAACAGTTGTACTGAGTGGACAGACATACCGACCTGCGGAACGCTCTCCCAGTGTAGGGTTTTTGTTCAAAAGGACAGAGAGAAAACCGTAATAGCTACCTTCGCAGGACCAACACTCTACGGTGTTCTAGATGCGTCTTACCCTCCTGATCCAGTCGTCGGTAGCACTTTTACCTTTACAGCACGAAGAACGGGAGGAACAGCCACTGGGACTGTTACGTATACCAATCCTCGATGTACGAGAGGCTGGCTTGGCATGACAACCTTTGCTCCAGTATCTGGTTCATACTCGGGTACATCAGACCGTACCTTTGCCTGTGTCTATAACTCTATAAGTAATTCATTTTCAAACTTGCAAGGTGCACGCATGACAATAAAGCAAGGAGGCGTCTCTCGTATTGTAGCTGCGAATGTAACTGTTACGGAACCCACAGCGCCGCCACCACCACCAACACCAGATCCGACACCAACACCATCCCTAAGTGTCTCCCTCGATGCAAGCGACACCTTAATCACCCGTGGAGATTCTTCTACGCTAACCTGGAGGAGTTTAAATGCTGGCTCGTGTTCTGCAACAAGCTTTTCGCTCGGAGGGTCCATGTTGAATGGCTCTACGAATGTTTCTCCAACAGCGGATACGACGTACAGGTTTACATGTATAAACAACGCAGGCGATAGTCGTATGGACTCTGCAACAGTGAATGTGCAAGAACCACCAGCTGTAACCGTCGACCTAAGTGCAAGCGACACCTCAATCACCCGTGGAGATTCTTCTACGCTAACCTGGAGGAGTTCAAACGCTGACTCGTGCACCTCGTCTGACTTTAGTACCGGAGGAAGTACCGATGGCTCTACGAATGTTTTCCCAACAACAAACACCTCCTATGGCATTACCTGCACAGGTGCTGGCGCCAGTGATAGCGACAACGTCATCGTGAGGGTGCAAGAACCTGCAATACAAAACATAGATGCATCGGTAGAGCCTACGTGGGTTTCTCGAGGAGGCTCAACTGAAGTTACTTGGGACATTCAACCACCTGATGCTGGTGATACTGCAACCTGTACAGTTGGAAGTTCGGATACAACCAACGTTGTTCTTTCTCCGACCAGTCCTCGCAACTATTCTAGTGGTCAACGCTTGGTAACCGCTTCAAATATACAACAGGCAACGCGATTTACGGTGAGTTGTACAAATGACACAAATACCAAAGAAGGTTATGCAACCGTCTATATTCTTCCTTCGTATAGTGAGTTTTAGACTTTATTAGTAATATTTCTTTTTAACAAGCCTCGTTTTTTAGAAAAACGAGGCTTTGTAGTATACTATTCCTATGACTGAGGTAATCAACAGAGAAAAAGGAAAGAAAGAAGGTGTGTATATTGAAAAAATGGATGGCGACAAAGAACTTTTTGACGCTAATAAACTCCGAGCTTCATTGAGACGAGCCAAGGCATCGGAGGAGACCATCGAAATTATTGTAGGTAAGATTGAAAGCGAGCTTTTTGAAGGTATGACAACCGGAGATATTTATCGCAACGCCTATGAAATGCTCGAACAATCAGAAAAACCAATAGCTGCTCGTTATTCTTTGAGGCGTGCGCTAGCTGACCTCGGGCCAACAGGATTCCCTTTTGAGTTTTTTGTTGGTGAAATTTTTAGAACAAAAGGGTATCAGGTTAAAACCGGAGAGGTGGTTCAGGGGAGATGTAGTGAACATGAGGTTGATATGATTGCTGAAAATGATAGCAATATCATTTCAATGGAAATCAAGTTTCATAACAGTGTCAAAATTAAGTCTGATATGAAAGTTGCGCTCTACGTAAAGGCACGGTTTGACGACATTATGCAAGGGCAGAGTAACACAACGAAAAACCACGAAGGGTGGTTACTTACGAATACAAAATTTACGCGAAATGTTCTTCGATATGCAGAATGTAGTGGATTAAAGATAGTCTCATGGAGTTACCCAGAAGATGGAAGCCTCCAAACAATGATAGAGGAAGCCGGTTTACACCCTCTTACCTGTCTTTCTTCATTGCCAGATCATGAAAAAAAACTTTTGATGAATGACGGGGTAGTTCTTTGCCGTGATGTCAAAAAAAACACTCATTTGCTCGAAACGTACGGTTTGAGCGCTGAAACTATCTCAGCAATTCAGGAAGAAGCAGCAAGCGTCTGTAATACAGGAGCTGCATTTATTGAGACGAATAAAGAAGGAGTGCTTCAATAAACTTACATGTCATTTCCGTATAAAATTCGAAACCCGCGGTATTGCTATACACCAGGTTCAAAACAACGCTTTAGAGTAAGTCGTTCAAAAATCGATCTTTTTCATGAGTGCCCGCGATGCTTCTATCTCGATCAACGGCACGGAGTTGCTCGCACGTCATTTCCTTCTTTTTCACTCAATAATGCTGTTGATTTACTTTTAAAAAAAGAGTTTGATAAACATCGTAAAGCTGGAACGTGGCACCCTATGCTTAAGGAGCACGGGTTAAAGCTTAAGCCGTTTGATCATGAAAAAATGGATGAATGGCGAGACGCGATGCGTCACGGCGTACAGTATGACGTACCAGATACCTTGCTTACCGTAAGGGGAGGGATAGACGATATATGGGTGGATGCCGAAGGTGTGCTCTATGTAGCTGACTATAAAGCAACCGCAAAAGAAAATAACAGTGATGTGACGCTCGACAGTGAGTGGCAAAAGATGTATAAGCGCCAAGTTGAAATATACCAATGGCTCCTCAGAAAAAACGGCTTCACGGTTTCTGATACTGCCTACTTCTACTACGTAAATGGTCAGATGAGTGAGGCGGGCTTTGGCGGGGCTTTGAAATTCAGTGTGAAAATTATTCCCTATGTAGGAAACGATGATTGGGTAGAAAGTACCATTCATGAGCTTTACGAATGTTTGAACAGTGAAGAAATTCCCGATTCTGGAATTGATTGCGAGTATTGTGGGTATGTGGATGCTGTTGGAGCTGTGTTAGACTCTAAAAATGAAGGGGGTACAAAAAAGTCAAAAAAAAAGAAAGCTACAGAGCTCTTTTAGGGAACAGGTGCTTAGTGTCGTGAAAAACATTCCACACGGCAGCGTTCTTACGTATAAAGAGGTCGCTCTGAAGGCCGGCTCAGAACACGCCGCTCGCGCAGTTGGTTCGGTTATGTCAAGGAATTACGACCCCACAGTACCTTGTCACAGAGTTGTTCGAAGTGATGGTATGCTTGGAAACTACAACCGTGGAGGTGCATACATAAAGCGCAAGTTGTTACGTAAAGAAGGAGCATTGCCTAACTAGTACTCACACTAAATTATGGATATCAATACCTATACACACGATGGAGAACTGTCTCGAGAGGATCTTTTTAATCACCTAAAAAATGAGACGCGAGTCTTACAAAGCGAGGCTCTAGAGGAGGCGTTCAAGCAAGTTGATCGAGCTGATTTTGTAGCTGGTGATTATCTCGCAGAGGCATATGAGGACTATCCACTTCCGATTGCGGAAGGAGCGACGATTTCCCAGCCAACGACAGTGGCGTTTACGCTTGAACTTTTAGATATACAAGAGGGAGATAGAGTGCTCGATGTGGGGAGTGGTTCGGGATGGACGACGGCACTCATTGCTTCTCTTGTAGGGGGAGAGGGAGGCGTGCTCGGGATTGAGATACAACCTGAACTAGTTGAGTTTGGACGCAGGAATTTGCAAAAGTATCATTACTCCAATGCAGTGATTGAAGATGCTCGCACTACCCTGCTCCATGAAGAATCTTTTGACAAAATACTTGTTTCTTCAGAACTTCAGGATATTCCTGAGGAATTTATTCGAGCGCTCGCAGAAGAAGGTATGATCCTTGCACCCCTCGGCGGATCACTAGTACTTTTTCGCAAGCGAGGTGACGAGCTAGTTGAAGAAAAACGGGTTGAAGGCTTTGCTTTCGTTCCTTATGTGCACACAAAAGATAACTAGATATCAATTACTTTATGAAAACAGAGTGGAATCTAAAAAAACAATACAGAGGACTTAATGATCTTGCACTAGAAAAAGATATTCAAAAAATTGAGCGTGCGTACAAAGTGTTCGAAAAAAAATATCGAGGAATAACCTCCTATTTAGAAAAAGCACACGCGCTTAAAATTACGATTGAAGAATATGAAAAACTCTACGTTCTGCCGAAGCCTTTGTCATACTTATTCCTCGTTAAGGCAATAGATATAAACAATAAAACAATTGATGCGAAAATTGCGAACACTCAACAGAGAATCGTACGAGCAGCAAATAGTGTAACATTTTTTAGGCTCAATCTTGGACAAATCCCTAAGAAAAAGCAAAAGTTTTTCCTCGAAAATACTGAACTCATTCCGTATAATTATTTTCTTACGCAGGCGTTTGAAGCGGGCAAGCATGAACTCTCTGAGCAGGAAACGACGTTGCTAAATGAACTGAGTCTTCCTGCGGGTGAGATGTGGGTTGATCTAACTGAACGGCTACAAGGGGAGCGAACGATTGAGTTTCAAGGAAAAGAGATACCGCTTTCTGCAGCGCAGGGTCTTCTTTCGACGTTAAACAAAAAGGAACGTTCTTTGTTGTGGAGTAAGATACGCTCAGAATTTAAGGCCGATGCTTCGGCAGCTGAGGCTGAGCTGAATGCTCTTTATACGACGAAAGCAATCGTAGACCGTAGGCGAAACTACAAGGAGCCTTACGAAGAGACGCTTACTGATTTTGAAACAACAAAAAAGGAACTCAATGCCTTGCGCTTAGCAGTCAAGGAAAACCTCTCGCTTTCACGTGAGTTCTACGAGTATAAACGAGACACATTAAGGCTTAAAACACTTACGTATGCTGACCGCAATGTTGCACACGGTTCACTTAATACAACATTTAGTTTTAAAGAATCGATAGAAATTTTAAGAAATGTTCTTAAAAAAAGTCATCCTCTCTTTCTTCAAATATTCGACGAAATGCTGAGAGAGCAACGTATCGATGTATATCCGCGAAAGGGTAAGATGTCAGGAGCGTTTTGTAGCGGAAATGTTGAGTTTCCTACCTTTGTTCTTCTCAATCACGTAAACACGCTCGACTCACTTTCGACGCTTGCGCATGAGGTGGGTCACGCAATACACACTGAGCTAGCAAAGGGTAATTCCCCTCTCTATCAAGGGTATTCAACAGCAACAGCAGAATTTGCCTCAACTTTTTTCGAGGAGCTGCTTTTCAGTGAACTTGCGCCTTCGCTCAGTACTCGCGAGCAAAAAATACTTCTCCATAATCGTGTTAACAGAGATATATCAACTATTTTTCGACAGATGGCGTTCTTTGAGTTTGAATACGCGCTCCATTCTGAAGTTCGAATAAAAGGATATGTTCCTAAGGAGCGCATAGCTGAACTTCTGAATCAAAAGTCTTCTGAATATCTTGGACAAGCAGTAGTGTTAGAAAAAGATGATGGTTATTTCTTTGTTCCGCTCTCGCACATTCGTCGTTTCTTTTATGTCTATTCGTATGCGTATGGAGGGCTCCTCTCTCGACTGGTCTCGAAACGTGCATTAGAGAAACCAGAGCTTTTTGAAAAAGTGACGGAGCTTCTTTCGAGTGGTTCGTTTTCTGCACCAAAAAATCTTTTTAAAGGAATTGGAATGAACACAGAAAAAAAAGAAACATTTACAGACGCACTTGCGATCGTTCGAGCTGATTTTGAGCATTTGAAGGATAAGTAAGAAGAGGTTGCAGCATTCTTGGCATCTTCTTACGTGCCATAAATGACGAACAATAGATAAGGCAGTATTTATTGTCAGGGTTGTTTTAACTACAACCCTGGGAGGAAGCGTCTGACGCACATATTTTTTTATTCCAGTAAATCTGGTACAGTTAGAGCCATGAAATTGTCTGACGTACGCAAAAGATTTCTTCGTTTCTATAACAAAAGGGACCATAGCACTATCCCCTCTGCATCACTTGTTCCTGAGAATGACCAAACAACCCTTTTTACAGGTTCGGGTATGCAACCCATGGTGCCCTATCTCTTGGGAGCCGAACATCCTCTCGGGTCTCGAATTGTTGATTCGCAAAAATGCTTTCGAGCTGAGGATATAAGTGAAATTGGTGACAATCGACACACAACGTTTTTTGAAATGCTCGGCAATTGGTCTCTTGGTGACTATTTTAAATCTGAGCAACTTTCATGGCTTTTTAGTTTTTTAACAAACAGAACTGAAGGTCTTGGGATTGATCCTGAGCGACTGTACGTAACTGTTTTTTCTGGAGATTCTCAAAATGGATTACCAAAAGACGAAGAGTCAGCAGAACTATGGAAAAAGCTTTTTAAAGAAAAAGGCATTGAGGCAATAACAGCAGAAATTGGAAGTGAAGAAGAGGGGTATCGAAGGGGTATAAAGAAAAGTGAGCGTATTTTTTATTACGATGCAGAAAAGAACTGGTGGAGTCGAGCTGGGGCCCCTGGAGCTATGCCCGCTCGTGAGCCCGGAGGACCAGACAGTGAGATTTTCTATGAATTCACCGAAAGGGAACACGACCCATCCTTTGGAACACATTGTCACCCGAACTGCGACTGCGGAAGGTTTCTTGAGATTGGGAATTCTGTTTTTATGCAATATATCAAACACGAGACGGGTTTTGAAAAATTACCAAAAGAAAATGTTGATTTTGGTGGAGGACTCGAGCGGCTAACCGCTGTTACTGAAAACAAAGGTGACGTATTTGAGATTGATGTTTTTGCTGCAATAATTGAAGCGCTTGAATCGAAGTCACGAGAACAATATTCGAACGACTGGTTCCGCGCTTCTTTTCGAGTCATTGGTGATCATCTGCGAGGTGCGGTGTTTATGATTTCTGACGGTATTCTACCCAGCAACACCGAGCGTGGCTATTTTCTACGAAGACTTATTCGCCGTGCAGTTAGACATGCCGATATTATAGGTTTGGAGAAGGGGGCACTGTCTATGATTTCAGAGGTTGTTGTTGAGCAATACGCAGATCACTATCCTGAATTGCGGGATCATTTCAACACAATACACACTACGCTTTCCGAAGAAGAAGAAAGGTTCCGTTCCACGCTCGAGCGCGGACTTAAAGAATTTGAAAAAAAGGTAACAAAAAATAACCAGTTGAGCGGTCATGACGCCTTTACTCTTTTTTCCTCATATGGGTTTCCTATTGAGATAACCGAGGAGTTGGCACGTGAGCGCGGCGTCGGTGTCGATACTGAGGAATTTTATCGAGAGTTCGAGAAGCACCAAGAAGCATCTCGCTCTGGTGCTGAGAAAAAATTTAAAGGAGGATTGGGAGATTCGAGCGAGGTATCTCTGCGGTATCATACCGCAACACATCTTTTGAACGCCGCATTACGTTCAGTGCTCGGTACTCATGTTGAGCAACGAGGTTCCAATATTACTCCAGAGAGACTACGTTTTGATTTTGCGCATACAGAGAAGCTTTCGCAGAGTGAAAAAGAACAAGTTGAGTCTTTTGTGAATGACGCAATACAGCGGGCTCTTCCTGTGAGCGTTGCCGAAATGAGCCTCGATGATGCGCGATCAATAGAAGCGATTGGTGTATTTGGCAGTAAATATGGAGAAAGAGTTAATGTATACACAATCGGGAAAGAGGCCAAACCTGTTTCTATTGAAATATGTGGAGGACCGCACGTACAGAACACGTCCGAGCTTGGCACGTTTCGTATTGTCAAAGAAGAGGCATCCTCAGCTGGGGTGCGGAGAATCAAAGCTGTGCTTGAATAAAGAAGAATCCACAGAAAAGCCCACGCGTTTTTAAACGAGTGCGGTATACTTAAAGTGCAATGGGGTTTTTTGGTAATCACAAAAACAAGAGTGACGTTACGCTCATTTTTGACATAGGCTCTTCATCGGTTGGGGGCGCTCTTGTTCGATATGAGGACGGTGAGCGTCCACTCGTTCTCTTTTCGGTACGCAAAAACATTCTTTTTAAAGAAGATTTTGATTTTGAGCACTTCTATTCCTCAATGCTTCGTTCTCTCGAGGAGGTTACGATAGACGTGCTTTCTTCACTTTCTAATTCTGTTGAGGATGTTGCAGAGTCACTTAATCAATCAAGTAGAAGAGTGCTCGGCAGAGGTTCGCGGCGACAGATAAAAAGCGTTTATTGTGTTTTTTCTTCTCCGTGGTATGCGCCTAAAATTGTTGATCTCAGTAACGATTACGGAAAGGAGGTTCCCATCACTCCTGACGTAGTATGGGAGTTTGTAAAAGAGGCTGCGCGCGGGGTAAAATCCGACTTTGCCGATCCGCAGTCTATAGGTATTTTGGAGGAACGGGTGCTCGAATACAGACTTAATGGTTACCGAATTAATGATCCTATTTCTTTGAGGGCAAAGACAGCTGATCTCAAGCTCTATCTTTCGGTTGTGTATAAACAAACAATGAATGCAGTTAAGACTCCTATACGCAAAATAATTTCGTACCGAAAAATTCGCTCCTTCTCTTTTTTAATGATCTTTTTCTCTCTTATGCGAGATGTTCATCCAGATAGAAACTCCTTTATCACGTTTGATATGCGGGGAGAGATGACAGAGGTGGGCGTAACGAATGAGGACATCCTCACCCACGCTTTTTCTGTTCCGTGGGGAAAGCATACGCTACTGCGAGCCTTAGCTGCGAAGCTTCATATCGAACTTTTTGAAGCATCGTCAAAACTTTCTCTCTTTCTCTCGGGAAAACTTGAAGGAGAAACACAAAAAGAAGTTGGCTTTCTTATAGAAGAAGAAATTTTAAATGTCAGGGCTATGCTTAAAGAACGTTTAGCCGGTGAGATATATCTTCCAGACCAAGTATACGTACTCTCAGATCAGGATATTGAAACGGTTGCTGAGCGTGCCGCCCGTTCTTTGTATGAAGAGACTCTTGTTTCTCCTGAAATAGCTATTCTTTCTGATAAGTACTTTCAAAGTCATGTAGCCTTTTCAAAATCTCGATACGCCGATCGCTTTCTTGTGGCTCAGGCGCTCTATTTCAGAAACTCAAATGTCACAAACGTGAATAAGTGACACTGAAAAAAAGAAAACAATAAGGTATACTATTAATTAAGAATAAAATTATGGAAGAAGAAAACACTGAAGAAAATTTTGCAGAACGACGAAATTCAGAAGGACGCCGTTCAATTCGAGATGTTAAGTTAAGCGAGGGACTGCTTTCACAAAAGGCAAAGTTTCAACGCCCACGAACTCAGACAAAGGCAGAAGAAGGACGACAGCATCACCATCGACGTGGTACTCGATATGCAGGATACGTTATTGGGGTCTTTTTTATAATCATCCTTATCTTTGGCGGATTTCTTGCAACTTCTTACTTTTCAAACGCAACCATAACGATTGTTCCGCGTTCCGAAGCGGTAATTCTTAATGAAGAACTCGTCGTCTCCGGGGATCAGGGCGGGGGACTTTCGCTTGCTTATGAAGTCTTCAGCGTTGATGAGCAAGTCTCACAATCTTTAGAAGGAGTGAGTGAGGAAGAGGTCGAACGAAGCGCAACTGGACGCATCGTTATTTATAACGCTCATAGCGAGGAAAATCAGGCACTGGTAACAAACACACGTTTTGAAAATGCGAACGGTACTATCTATCGAATTAGTAGTTCGGTCGTTGTTCCAGGAATTAGAGGCGACGGATCTCCTGGTTCCTTAGAGGTTACGGTCACAAGCGATGGCGCTGGCGAAGAATATAATTTGAATAGCGGAAGGCTCACCATTCCTGGGCTTGAAGGAACCGATTTGTATGATGGCATGTATGCTGAGGTTGAAGAGCCTATTACCGGAGGGTTTGTTGGAGTGGTTCAAACTGTTGATTTTGAAGATGAGGAAGAAGCACATGAGGAGAACAAAGAAGAACTTCAGGCGATATTAAACGCTAGAATTGCAGAGTCGCTCCCCGCAGAATATATCTTTGTCCCTGGAAGTGTCGTTCTTGAATTTACAGAACTTCCGAACACATCAAATAATGACTCAGTTCAAATAACGACTCGTGGAACCTTGTACGGCATTATGTTTAAACAGGATCTGCTTGCGAGTTACGTTGCGAATACATACATAGACGGATACAATAATCAGCCGCTTCTCTTTAGCGACCCCTCGGCTTTGGAATTTTCCTTCGAAAATGAAGATATCGAACTTTCAGACATTCAAGATGAACTCGACATGACCATCAGGGGTAATGTTCAACTCGTTTGGGTTGTTGAAACTAATCACGTAAAAGAAGCGCTTTCAGGTACTCAAAGAAGCGAATTTCAAGATAACATTTCATCGATTTCTGGTGTTCACAGTGCTCGACTGGAGCTCGTTCCCGGGTTTGCAAGGTCAATTCCAAGTAATGTTGAAAAAATCCAGGTTCTTCTTGAGACAGAATTATAACCTAAGCCCTATTAGAGGGATGAACTGTGCGCACGTACTTGACGGATAAGGATCTTTTCTGTTACACTTGCCTTTGTATCAAATACGTTTAATGCCGAAGAAAAATATCGAAACGCAGACCGGTACGGTCACCGAAGCTCTTCCCAACACAATGTTTCGGGTTCAGCTCAATGACAGTGAAGAGGTTATTCTTACCTATCTTTCAGGAAAGATGAGAAAGTATAGGATTCGAGTGCTTGTTGGTGACCAGGTAAAGCTTGAAATAGACCCTTACGGAGGTAAGGCGCGAATTATCACAAGACTCTAAGTTTCTTTAGTGCGGTCATTCATTTACGTACGTATACAACAATATTGCAATGAAAGTAAAATCTTCAATCAAAAAACGTAGCCCCGATGACAAAATCGTCCGAAGAAAAGGACGCTTGTATGTTATTAACAAAAAAAAGCCTCGCAATAAACAGCGCCAGGGATAATTATTGTTTTACAATCATGAGAATTTTAGGTATTACTATTCCGGATGATAAAAGATTAGAGATTGGACTTACCTCTCTTTATGGTGTTGGTCGTGAACGTGCAAAAAATACTTTGACGGCACTTGGCATTGAACATGGTAAACGAGCAAAAGATCTTACTGATGCCGAGGAGCTAAAATTGAGAACGGAACTTGAAAGTTACCAAATCGAGGGTGATCTAAAGCGCGAAGTAACAGGAAATGTAAAAAGACTTAAAGATATTGGCGCATATCGTGGTTCACGTCATAGTCGGAATCTTCCTGCGAATGGTCAGCGAACAAAGACGAACTCTCGAACGGTGAGAGGAAATAAGAGAAACACAATGGGTTCAGGTAGAAAGGCTGTTGAAAAGAAATAAATTCGAATTACAACACATAACGATATTATGGGAAAAAAGAGGATAATTACAAAGAGCGGAGGTGGGGGAAAGCGTGTTCAAGCAAAAACGACCAAAAAGCGTGTTGCTGAGGGCCGACTTTATATTCAATCTACCTATAACAATACAAAACTCCTTCTCACTGACAAAGAGGGGAATGCTCTTGTTTGGTCAACAGCTGGTGCTCTCGGTTTTAGCGGAGCTCGAAAAGCTACTCCCTATGCAGCTGCTAAGGTAGGAGAGTTGTTGGCAGATAGTGCAGAAAATATGGGGATGAAAGAGGTAGAAATTATCGTAAAAGGTGTGGGTGCTGGTCGCGAATCGTCAATCCGTTCGTTTGCTGGGCGCGGGGTAAAAGTTGCTACAATTAAGGATAAAACGCCAATTCCTCATGGAGGAGTAAAAGCGCCGAAGCCACGAAGAGTATAAATAAGTTATTAGTCGATATACAGATATGCAAATAGGTCCAAAATACAAAATTTGTCGACGACTCGGTTCTCATGTATATGAGAAATGTCAGACGCAAAAGTTTCAACTTTCTGAAGCACGAAAAGCACGAACGATGCGTAGAGGAAGACGACGCAACGTTTCTGAATACGGAGAACAGCTTCTTGAAAAGCAGCGCGTGCGTTTTACGTATGGTTTGAAAGAGAAGCAGTTTGCTCGTTACGTTAAAGAGGCTACGGAAAAATCTTCCGGAGTTCCCGTTGAAGAGCTTTACCAATCGCTTGAACGTCGTCTTGATAACGTCATCTACAGACTTGGACTGGCGCCGTCGCGAGCATATGCACGCCAGCTCGTTTCTCATGGCCACATTGCAGTTAATGGTCGAAGATTAAACATTCCTTCATACTCCGTAAAAGTCGGAGACGTTCTTTCTCTTAAAGAATCAACAAAAAAGAAAAGTATATTTGAATTTTTGAACGAACGAGTGAAAGAGTTTAAACAACCCTCTTGGCTTTCTTTTGATGTTAAAAAATTTGAAGCCAAAGTTTCGTCGCTTCCAAAGACTGACGCTCACGAGCTCGGGTTTGATCTTTCATCCGTCATTCAGTTTTATAGTCGATAAGTTAACGTAACTAAATTATTATGTCTGAACACAATATAGTACTACCCTCAAAGCCAAAGGTGGTAAAAGAAGAAGGCTTTTCAGGCGTCTATGAGATAGACGGTTTTTATCCAGGATATGGGCACACAATAGGCAACTCACTTCGAAGAATTATTCTTTCCTCTCTTGAGGGCGCTGCTATCGTTTCGGTAAAAATAGATGGTGTTGGACACGAGTTTTCTACCATAGAGGGTGTGAAACAAGACGTTATCACGATTCTTCTCAATCTTAAAAAAGTTCGAATTCGACTCAATACGTCTGAGCCAACAATTCTAAGGCTTTCAGTAAAAGGAATAAAGGAAGTTGTGGCTGGAGACATCGTTTCGCCAGGGCAAGCTGAGATTCTTAATCCTGAACAACCTATTTGTTCTGTTACTGACAAAAACACAAATCTTTCTATGGAGATTGAAGTTCGTAAGGGACTTGGATATGTTCCTAAAGAAGCTCTCGGTGATGACCGCACAGATATTGGCACTATTGTTTTGGATGCATCATTTACTCCCATTCGACGCGTTAACTACGAGGTAGAAAACATGCGTGTAGGAAACCGAACTGACTTTAATCGAGTTCGACTTTTCATTGAAACTGATGGCACGCTTACTCCAAGAGAATCCCTCGAGCAATCTATTCAAATTATGATAAGCCAGCTTCGTGCCATTGTTGGCTTTAAAGAAGAACCAGCGGTAGAAGAGGTCGAGGCAAAAGAAGAAGTCGCTCCTGAGAGTGGTTCAGATTCTGAAGAAACAGAAACTTCTAAAGAAGATGATTCTGAATTTTTGAAAACACGCGTTGAGTCGCTTGATTTATCAACACGCACAACAAATGCTCTCACTGAAGCAAACATTAGAACTGTTGGAGGACTCGTTCGTAAGCGAGAAGAGGACATACTTTCACTACCAGGCCTCGGGTCAAAAGGGGTGCAAGAAATTAAACGAGCGCTTTCTAACTTTGGAGTAACTCTAAAATAGAGGCGGTTTTGACTTTTATTTCTCAAACTGCTAAAGTTTCTAAGCTAAATTAAATACGTAACATGCGACACCACAGCAATATCCGCACACTGGGACGATCCCGAAATCAAAGACAGGCGCTTTTGCGTTCTCTTGCGTATTCACTCATCAAGCATGGTCGGATTACCACGACGCTTGCAAAAGCTAAAGAGGTGCGACCTTTTGTAGAAAAGCTTGTCACAAAAGCAAGAACGGCCGACAAGAATCCGCTTGCCACGAAAAGACTTCTCCTGTCACGACTTGGTGGAGATGAACAAACAGTTCTAAAACTCGAAAAGGATATTGCCCCAAAATACAAAGACAGAAACGGGGGCTATACACGTATTTTAAAGCTTCCTCAGAGAAGTAGCGATGCTAGTGAAATGGCTATAATAGAATTTGTATAGAGATATGAACTACACGATTGATGCACAAGGAAAAAAATTAGGACGAGTGGCAACTGAAACCGCCATGATTCTTATGGGTAAGAACAAAGTTACGTATAAACCAAACGTTGCTCCAAAAGTTACTGTTGTTATTGAAAATGCCTCAAAGCTTTCTATCTCAGAAAAGAAGAAAGATGATACTATCTATACTCGTTACTCTGGTTATCCGGGAGGACTTAAGGTGGAAACACTTGGGTCAGTCGTTGAGAAGAAATCATACGGAGAAATATTGCGCAGAGCTGTGTACGGCATGCTTCCAGCAAATAAACTCAGAAAGCTAATGCTTTCAAACCTTATAATAAAAGAATAAGCATATGGCAAAATCAGCAGATACAAAATACATTGAAGCAGTAGGCCGTCGAAAGCGTGCTGTCGCACGTGTGCGTATGACACCCGCTTCAAAAAACGAAGTCATCGTAAACGGAAAAAAACTGGAAGACGCATTTACCGTTTCTGATCTTCAGAAAGACGTTCTTTCACCCCTCAGAGCACAGGGTGTTGTGGATACATACTCTGTTTCAGCGAAGGTGAACGGCGGAGGTATTGTTTCTCAAGCAGAAGCTATTCGCCTCGGAATAGCGCGTATTCTCGTTGAAACCGACAGCAATCTACGTACCGCCCTTAAAAAAGAGGGATATCTAAAGCGTGATCCACGAAAGAAAGAACGAAAGAAGTTCGGACTTCGTAAGGCGCGCAAAGCTCCGCAGTGGTCTAAGCGCTAGCGTTCACAGTGCGCGTTCATTTTTAGAATCTTTGTCTATATAAGGTATGACCGATATATATGTTTGTGGGGCGGCAGGATTAAGTAGTAAAGGACGTAGAATTATGTCTATTACTTTAGAGTCATAAAACTACTATGTATGAAAAAGAATCGTAAAAAAGAAGAGAGAAATATTGACGAAAGTGACGTTGAGTTCTACAATAACGATGATTCTCTAGAGCCTGACCTTGACTCTGAGGAATACTTTAGTGAAAAAGCTGAGGATACTATAAAAAACTTAAAGACCAAACTTAAAAGAACAGAGCAAGAAAAAATTGAGAACCTAACCGGTTGGCAGCGTGCAAAAGCTGACTACATAAATCTAAAAAAACGTTTTTCTGAGTCGAGTGACCGAATAGAGCGTCAAACAAGGCAAGAAGTTATTCAAAGTTTTTTTCCTGCTCTTGAAAGCCTTGAGCATGCTATGAAGGGGGACACGTGGGAAACAGCAAGTGAACAGTGGAAAGAGGGGGTTCTTTCAATTCATCGACAGTTTCTCTCCGCACTTTACAACAATGGAGTGGAAGAAATTGGAGAAAGAGACGAACAATTTGATCCGCATGTACACACTTCTGTTTCGATGGTGGTGACCGATGAAGCTGAAAAGGACCATACAGTAGCGGAGGTGTTTCAAAAGGGATATCGATTTACCACAGGAGAAATTATCCGTTCACCAAAAGTCGCAGTGTTCGAAAAGCCGGAGTAACGCACATATTAATTATTATTCATACTAATATATAACTTTCTATGACAAAAATTCTTGGAATTGATCTTGGAACAACAAACTCAGCAATGGCTGTAATAGAAGGTGGTGAACCTGAAATTATAGAAAGCGCTGAAGGAAATCGCACCACTCCTTCAATAGCAGCTATTTCAAAAACAAACGAACGTTTGGTTGGCCTCATTGCAAAAAGGCAGGCTGTGACGAATCCAAAAAATACCATCTACGGTATTAAACGCTTTATCGGACATAAGTTTGAAGATAAAGAAGTACAACGCGATAAGGACACGGTTCCGTTTGAAGTAGGGGCTGCAGAAAACGGAGGAGCGCAAGTTAAGCTTGGTGAGAAGTGGTATACACCAGAGGAGGTGTCAGCCATGATCCTCGGTAAGCTAAAGTCTGATGCTGAAGCAAAACTCGGTGAAAAGATAACCGAAGCAGTAATTACTGTACCTGCTTACTTTAATGATAACCAACGGAAAGCAACTAAAGATGCAGGTAAGATTGCTGGTCTTGACGTAAAGCGAATTATAAATGAACCCACAGCTGCTGCGCTTGCGTACGGATTTAACAAGAAGAAAGACGAACAAATTGTTGTCTATGATTTTGGTGGTGGTACGTTCGACATTTCCGTACTCGAAGTTGGAGATGATGTTGTCGAAGTAAAATCAACTGACGGTGACTCACACATGGGCGGACGAGACATCGACCAAAAAATTGTACGATACCTCATTGAAGAATTTAAAAAAGAGTCCGGAGTCGATATTTCTAAAGACCCACTCGCTCTTCAGCGTCTAGATGAAGCAGCAGAGAAAGCAAAGCTCGAGCTCTCAAGTTCGACAGAAACGGAAATCAATATTCCGTTCATAACGTCAACAGCAGAAGGTCCACAACACTTCCTTATGAAATTCAATCGCTCGAAGCTCGAAGAGCTTGCTGAGGAATTTATTACTCGCTCGATTGATATTACCAAGCGTGCAGTCGAGGCATCTCCGTTTAAGATTAAAGATATTGATGAAATCGTACTCGTCGGAGGACAGACGCGCATGCCTGCAATCTATAAAGCAGTAAAAGAGCTTTTTGATAAGGAGCCAAATAAGTCAATCAATCCTGACGAGGTGGTAGCGCTCGGTGCTGCAATCCAAGGTGGTATTTTGCAGGGGGACGTGAAGGACGTATTGCTCCTTGACGTCATTCCTCTTTCGCTTGGAATTGAAACAATGGGTGGAGTCGCAACAAAGCTTATTGAAAGAAATACGACAATTCCTGCTTCAAAATCACAAGTTTTTTCAACAGCAGCTGATAATCAAACATCAGTTCAAATTCACGTTGTACAAGGAGAGCGCCCTATGGCGACTGATAACAAATCTCTCGGTCAGTTTATTTTAGACGGCATCGCCCCCGCCCCTCGAGGTGTTCCTCAGGTTGAAGTTTCATTTGATGTTGATGCAAACGGTATCCTCAGCGTCACAGCAAAAGATAAAGCAACAGGAAAAGAACAATCGATTCGTATTGAGGCAAGTTCTGGGTTGTCTGATGATGAGGTCGAGAAAATGAAACAAGACGCAGAGACTCACGCTGAAGAGGATAAAAAAAGACAGTCTGAAATTGAGGTAAAAAATACTGCTGATCAGTTGCTCTATACGTCTGAAAAAGCTCTTAAGGATAACAAAGGAGCAATTCCTGCTGAACTTGCAACTTCGATTCAAGAAAAAATGGATGTACTTAAGAAGGTTAAAGAAGGAACTGATATTTCACAAATTGAATCAGCTACAACCGAACTCTCTACCGAAATTCAAAAAATAGGAGAACATCTATCAAAAGCCCAAGCTAAAAACGCGGATGCTGGTTCAGAGTCAGAAAAAGCTACAGACGAAACAGAGGAAGGGGAAACTAAGGACGCAGAAGCTGAAGAGGATAAGGGCGATGATACCAAAACTTCATAGCACTAACTGACTATTATGGGAAAGGATTACTATAAAATTCTTGGTGTTGAGAAGAAGGCTTCAAAAGAAGACGTAAAAAAAGCCTTTAGGAAGCTTGCGCATAAATATCACCCAGACAAAAAAGGAGGTGACGAGAAGAAGTTTAAGGAGGCTAGCGAAGCGTATGCAGTGCTTTCTGACGAAAAAAAGCGTGCAGAGTATGACACCTATGGCAAAACCTTTAGCGGTTCAAACGGTGGTGATGCTGGTCCGGGTGCAGGAGGATTTGATTTCTCTGGTTTCCAGCAAGGAGGTGGTGGATTTGATTTTCAAGATTTTGATCTCGGAGATATTTTCGGTGACTTCTTTGCGGGCGGACGACAGAGGCAAAAAAGAGGACGTGATATATCGATTGATGTTCAGATTGAATTTAAAGATTCAATTTTCGGCACTAAGCGCAAGGTGCTATTAACGAAAACAAGTATCTGCGATATCTGTAAAGGGTCAGGAGCAAAAGCGGGAACGAAGATGAAGACGTGCGCAACGTGCAACGGTGCCGGCCAGGTTAACGAAACGCGTAATTCTATTTTTGGTTCGTTCTCAAGCGTACGCACATGTCCAACGTGTCATGGACGGGGTGAGGTTCCTGAAGAGGCGTGCCCTAAGTGTCAAGGAGAGGGCGTTGTTAATGAGCAGGTTGAAATTAATGTGGACATTCCCGCAGGTATTGAAGACGGTCAGATGATTCGCTTGACCGGTATGGGTGAGGCGGTTGCTGGCGGTGTTGCGGGCGATCTCTATGTGAAGATACACGTTGGCCCACATCCTACACTAAAAAAACAGGGTGAAAACTTAGTTATGAATCTGAATGTAAAGCTCAGCGATGCACTTCTCGGTGCAGAGTATAAGATTGAGACGCTTGACGGTACGCTTAAACTCAAGATTCCAGAAAACACTCGTTATGGTGACACTTTGCGTGTAAAGGGCAAGGGTGTGGTACTTTCTCCAAAAAAACGAGGAGATTTACTGATAAAAGTTCAGATTGACCTTCCGAAAAAGCTTTCCCGAAAAGCAAAGCAACTTTTGAAGGAGTTGCAGGACGAGGGGATATAAACGTATCATGAGTAGTAATCACAGAAAAGCACGATATACTGTTAGTGTGTTGAATACATCTCTCTCAAAAAAGTGTCCCGATGAGAATTTTTTGGTCTCCATGTTTTCAAAACAGTTTAATATAATAAATATCCGCGCCACTCTTAGAGTGGCGCTTTGATTATATGAAGTACGCTACTATTTTTATCCAATATCTTGTTACGCTTTTATCACGGCCGTTTTTCTATTTCTTTTTTCATTTTAAGGTTGACGGAATTGAAAACCTGCCGAAAGATACCGCAGTCGTTTTTGCAACAAATCACACGAGCAAGCTCGACCCCTTTTTACTGTGTGCGGGAATGCCGCTTGGTTCCCGACATCTGCCTGTCTATTTTGTGTCCAGAGAGAAAAAGTTTTATACCTCCGGTTTGATTGAAAGAATTTTTTATGGAGGATGGTTTTTTAAACTTCTTGGTTCGTATCCAGCTTATAGCGGTCTAAAAGATTATGAACTCTCTCTTCGTGAACACGTTACACTGCTAAATGGGGGAAAGAGTGTTTGTATTTATCCAGAAGGAGGATTGTCTCGCAACGGTCATCGGCGAAAAAGTCGGGGTGGTGTTGCCTTTTTAGCATCAAAAACAAGCAGTCCTGTTATTCCAGTTCATATAGACGGAATCGAGGATTTTACCTGGAAAGATTTTCTTTTTCGAAGGAGAAAAGTTACTGTTGCATTTGGGGAGCCTCAGTACTTTAAAGAACAACCACTTGTTGAAGCTCTAAAAGCTTTTTCTCAGTTTATTGTTGGAGCAATTTATACACTTGTTGAAAAAGTTAATAAATAAAACAGTTTTTTCTGAAAAAGGGATAGATACGCACAGTTCTTCCTTTGTCTTGTATTTTATTTTAGGTATAGTTTATATACGAACTCAAAACTATGCTGATTTCAACTACTTATTTTATTGTTCGTAATATTGTGAGTCCAATTATTAGATTACTTTGGATTAAAAAGGTCACTGGTCGCAAGAACATACCATCGCACGAAGGTGCCGTAGTCGCTCTCAATCATCAAAGCTACCTAGACTTTTTATGTTTTATTTCAATTTCGAAAAGAAATATTTATTTTCTTTCTGCTGAAAAGTTTTTCACAAATAAGCTTTGGTTACCTTTAATGCTTATTACTGGGCAAATAAGAGTCAACCGAGAGGGCAAAGATAAATCAAAAACACACAATCAAGTGTTTAAAAGTTTAGAAGAGGGAAAACTTGTGGGAATTTTTCCTGAAGGAACGAGATCTCCAGATCCTGAGTCAATGCTTCCTGGTTTTGTGGGTGTAGCAAGATATGCACTAAATGCTGGTGTTGATATTGTTCCGGTAGGTGTTGTGGGTGCATTTGAAGTTATGTCACGCTTTGACAAGCGCCCAAAATTTGGAAAAAAAATTGAAATTTTTGTTGGTGAACCAATCAAGATTGAAAGCTATAAAGATAGAGTAAAAAACGATGAAACGTATCGAGAGATAACCGAAGTTGTGATGCATAAAATTTCTGAGTTATCTGGGAAAAAACTCCCCTCTACTTTATTGCGATAATTATGAAAGATCTTGCGATTTTTGATATAGACGACACTGTGGTAAAGGGTCAAACCCAGCGACTCTTCCTTGCGTACTTGTATCGTCACAGAATGATTTCTCGTAGATATTACCTACGCCTCCTACTTTGGTTTACTCTTTATAAAGTTGGGTTTATAAAAAGCCCTAAGAAAATAATGAACTCAGCTTTTCTCTTTTTGCGAGGGGTTTCTGAAGCAACATTGTCGAAGATAACAGATGAATTTTATAAAGAAGTTCTCAAAGATAAAATTTATACACAAGCTATTGCAAAAATTACTGAGCATACAAAAAAGGGGGATGACGTACTCTTTTTATCAAATGCAGTTCATCCAATTATAGAAAAGTTAAGTAAAGAACTTAACGTTACCTCATATGTTTCAACTCGCCTTGAAACACATGGTTCAGTTTTTACTGGTAATATTGATGGAGAAGCTGTATATGGTGAAAATAAGCTTCTGAGACTAAGGGAATATCTTAAAAATAAAAAATACGATACTCTTTATGGATACGGTGACCATTACTCAGACCATGATTTCTTAAATTTTGTGACGGTGCCTTATATCATTAATCCTGATACTAAAATGTTGCTATTTGCCAAGAAGAATAATTGGAATGTCCTTAATTTTATATAATGTCACTTTTCAGCCTTACCAGTTTAATGATTTTTATTGCCAGTATTGGTTTTGGTAGCTTTTTATATTATGGAAACAGAAAATCAAAAGTTAACCAAGCGTGGTTTCTCACCTCTATTGCAATATCTATTTGGGGACTTGCTTTATTTGGTGTAACGACTGCTACAAGCAGTTCTGTGGCCCTGATATGGCAGTATCTTCTTGATGTCGCCGCTTCGTTTATACCTGTTTTTTATTACATATTTATTTCTAGATTTATAGGCTTAGATAATCGAAAAAGTAAAGTTGTTGCACTTATCTTCGGTGTTTCATTTGCTCTATTCAGTTTCTTGCCCTATTTTAAAACCGGTGTTCAGACACTAGAAAGTCTCGGTTTCTTCTGGATTGAACCAGGGAGCTTATACTTCCTCTTCCCACTTTTCTTTGTTACCTACTTTGCTATTTCCTTGATTGAGTTGTTTAAAAAGTATCTGACAACAAAAGATCAAAACCACAAAGCTCAAATTTTAAGCATACTTATTGTTGGTGGTATCGGTCTCAGTGCGGGAGGTACAAACTTTTTCCCACAGTTGTTCAACGTGTATCCTTTTGGTAACTATTTTTTGCTTCTCTACATTTTCTTTATGAGCATAGCGGTGCTCCGGCATAAACTTTTTAACACGAAAGTTGTTTCAGCTAAGCTTTTTTCGGGCGGATTAATTATCATTTTGTTCTTCAACCTTCTTGCCGCACAAAGCATTACTGACTGGTTTTTTGCACTCTTTATTTTTATCGTGGTCTTATTCTTTAGTTATTTCCTAGTTAGAAGCGTTGATATGGAAGTGCGAACTCGAGAAGAAATTGAAAAACTGGCAAAAGATCTACGAATAGCAAACGCACGACTTAATAAGGTCAGTATGCTCAAAACTGAGTTTGTGTCTCTCGCAACCCATCAACTTCGTAGTCCTCTTACCGCCATTAAAGGATATATTTCTATGATACTGGAGGGTTCATATGGTCCAGTTGAGGAAAAAATGAAAGAGCCACTTGAACGAGTGTTTACCTCCACAGGAACCCTTACTCAGATTGTTCAGGACTTTCTTGATGTCTCACGAATTGAGCAGGGAAGTATGAAGTACGACATGAAGGCATTTAGCCTGAAGGATCTTGCTCTGGAAGTTGTTAATGAACAATCTCCAAATATTAAAAAAGCAGATCTTGAATTCAGCTTTGACTTCGAAGCTGATGATGAGTCGGATGCACGCTATCTAGTATATGGTGATCGCTCAAAAATTAAGCAAGTCGTTGTCAATCTTATAGATAACGCCCTGAAATATACAAAAACGGGGCATATCAGCGTTCGACTCTCCTATTCACGACACTCGGTCTTGTTTAAGGTGGTAGACACCGGAATGGGAATAGACTCAAAAACCCTGAAAGCGTTGTTCCAAAAATTTGAACGTGCTGATGGAGCGGATGAGGTTAATGTACAGGGAACTGGGCTTGGATTATATATCGCAAAACAAATTATTGAGGCACACGACGGAAAAATTTGGGCTGAGTCGGAAGGTCTTGGAAAAGGGACAACCTTTTTGGTGGAATTTAAACGCAAGGAGTTCTAGGGTCATTGTTCACACCGCCTACTTTAATTTTTTCCTAATTTAAAGGAAAAACTTTGGTATCACGAAAAAGTTTTTCGTATTCTCACTCCTCGCATACTGAACCGACGCGCACTCAAAGATCTCGAGAGTACTTTTTCAGAGACACCCCTCTATTTTAATACTCATAAGAATTTAGAAGGAGTTACAAAAAAAGTACCCATAAGCACTGTAGGTGCGGTGTTCGCTTCTATTGCAAGCCTCTACGCAAGAGCGAGCGGAGTCTTAAAATCATTGCGCTCTCGAGCCCTTTCTGTTAAAATCTTCGGGTATGGAAACAGAAACACAAGTTGACAGAGGAGCCGTTGAGGAAATGTTTAAGGCGGGTGTTCAGTACGGCTATCTTAAACGTCGCCGTCATCCTTCTGTCATCCCCTTTATATTTGGGGCAAAAAACAAAGTTGAAATCTTTGATCTTGAAAAGACGTATTCAGCATTAGAAAAAGCAAAAGCATTTGTAAAAGAACTTGCTAAGAAGAATAAGATTATTCTTTTCGTATCAAGTAAACCTGAAGGAAAAGACGCTGTTAGAAAAGCAGCTGAATCAATCCAAATGCCTTTTGTGGCAGGACGTTGGAAAGGAGGTACTCTTACCAACTTTGAAGAGATTAGAAAGAGGGTAAAAAAACTCGAAGATTTGACCGCGAAACGAGATGCTGGGGAGCTTGGAAAGTATACTAAAAAAGAACGCCTCATGATTGATCGAGAAATCATGTCGCTCGAAGAAGATTTCTCCGGTCTTTTAGCGATGCCTCGAATCCCTGATGCATTGTTTGTCGTAGACGCGAGCCACGAAGCGATTGCACTTGCTGAGGCAAATCAACTCGGAATTCCTGTTATTAGTCTTTCTAGTTCAGACTGTGATTATTCTAAAATCACCTACCCAATTCCTGGAAACGACGCAAACACCCAAAGTATATCCTACGTCACTTCTGCATTGTCAGACGCGTATAAGCAAGCTCGGTAGACAATCGTTTTCCGTGTCTACGTTTATTATTAACTCATACTTTCTATGGCAATAACAACCGAAGATATTAAGACTCTCCGTGAAAAGACTGGCATCTCTGTTATGCAGTGCAAAAAAGCTCTTGAAGAAGCAGGTGGTGATATGGAGAAGGCTGTTATCATACTGACAAAAAAAAGTGGTGATATTGTTGCTAAAAAGGGTGGTCGAGATCTCGGGGCGGGTATCGTTCAGAGCTATATTCACGCAGGTGGAACCGTAGGTACGCTCGTTGAGCTTAATAGTGAGACTGACTTTGTGTCAAAAAACGAAGACTTTGCGAAGCTAGCCTATGATATTGCAATGCATGTTGCTGCTCAGAAACCTCGATTTCTTTCTCGCGAAGATGTCAAAGATGAAGATGTGGTAAAAGCTCGTGAAGTTTTTGCTGAGGAGGTAAAAGACAAGCCAAAAGATATGCAAGAGAAAATTCTAGAAGGGAAGTTAGATGCTTACCTAAAAGAGCGCATCCTTCTCGAGCAAGACTTCATTAAAGACCCGACCAAGACCATTAATGACCTTATCTCTGAAGCGACTCAAAAATTCGGAGAAAAAATAAAAGTTGCTCGATACGTGTGCTACACAGTGCTTGGTGAGTAGCGTCTATTCTTGATTAACGATGAAAGTGTTGCTAAAATAGCCGAGTCTCAAGAAAATTCAGTGCGACGTCAGTTCGGTAGGGCAAAAAAACTGCTTATAACAACGCGCCACCTTAGCTCAGTTGGTAGAGCAACGGTTTTGTAAACCGTAGGTCGTCGGTTCGAACCCGACAGGTGGCTCCAAAGGAGACGCGTGAGAAAGAGTATTTCTACTCTTTCGTTCGGGTGAGAAGGGGTTGAGTATGTATAATCCGATTCCAGTCGGACAGCATTTCTTACCCGCACTACAAGAGCACTTCTTATTTTCTAATTCACTCCGTTCATAAGAAAACAAAGTCGTACCAAATCAGTAAGATTTTTCGTTTTATTTTTATTGAAAAATGTATATAATCATACGATATGCAGACAGACCACGCGAATGAAGGCCACCTTCATCCTCTTACCTCGCTTTCACGAAAAATCGTTACCATTTTTACCGACTTGGGTTTTGAGGTTGCATCTGGTCCGGAGATGGAAACAGAGGAATATAACTTCGATAAACTTAACGTTCCGAAGGATCATCCTTCACGTGACATGCAGGACACTTTTTGGATTAAGGACAAACCAGGAATAGTGCTCAGGACTCATACGTCGCCAGTGCAGGTGCGCTTTATGGAAAACCACAAACCGCCACTGCGGATTATCACTCTTGGTCGAGTCTTTCGTAATGAAGCAACTGACGCAACGCATGAAGCACAGTTTTCACAACTTGAAGGTCTTGCTGTGGGTACTGACATCACACTTGCAAATCTAAAGGCAACACTTGAAACTTTTTTTGCAAAACTCTTTGAAAAAGAAATTAACGTACGGTTTAGACCTAGTTTCTTTCCCTTCGTTGAACCAGGGGTTGAGGTTGATATGGAGTGTTTTAGTTGCTCAGGAAAGGGTTGTTCTCTTTGTAAGCAGACAGGTTGGATTGAAATGATGGGAGCTGGAATGGTTCACCCCGCTGTACTTGAAGCGGCGGGGGTGGACTCAAAGACGTATCAAGGGTTTGCATTCGGGGTCGGTCTTGAACGCATTGCCATGGCTGTATTTCAAATTCCAGACCTCCGCTACTTTTATTCAGGAGACCTTCGTTTTATTCACCAATTTTAATATGCTGATTTCTCGAAACATACTACAGACTTTTTTTGATAAGCCCCTTCCTGATGCTCGAGAGATAGCTCGTGAACTTACCATGAAGAGCTTTGAGGTTGAGGGTGTTGAAAAGGTTGGTAGCGACTACATACTTAATGTAGATATCCTCCCTAATCGAGCATCAGATTGCTTGTCGCACTATGGAGTCGCGCGCGAGGTTGCACTCGTGTGTGCTCTTGATTTGAAAGAGCTCAACACCTCTTCTCTTGTTGCTGAAAAAGATTCGGAGTCTCTTCCTATTACGATAGAACCTGACACCGCGTATCGCTTTATAGCGGTGTCTCTCTCGGAGCTTGATAATACGATAGAAAGCCCAGAGTGGCTCAAAACTGCCCTGAGAGCGCTCGGAGAACGTTCGGTAAGTCCTATTGTCGATATTACGAACTACGTGATGCTTGTCACAGGACAACCGCTCCATGCCTATGACGCTGATAAGCTCAAAAGGCTCTCGAAAGAAGCAAAGCCTTCCTTTCATGTTGGTTTTGCTGAACTTGATGAAACTGTACGGACTCTTGATGGTCAGGATCATATCCTTGAGGAGGCAACTCTGTTAATTCGAACAGCACCGGAAGGTGAGATTCTCGGTTTAGCTGGAATCAAAGGCGGAGAAGCGACGGCAGTTGACGAAAGAACAAAACGAATTGTTCTTGAGGCAGCAACCTTTAATAGAACTCTTGTTAGAAAATCCGCACAATCAACAAAAATCCATACATCAGCCTCAAAACGTTTCGAAAATGGCATACCTCCTGAACTTGCGCGCGTTGGTATTGAGTACGCCCTCGTACTTTTAAAAGACCTTTTTCCAAGCAACGTTATTGAGGCTCTCAATGACAACTATCTTGAAAAATCCGATGCGTTTCTAATTGAACTTGACGCAGAACATGTGTCACGACTTCTTGGGATCTCTATAGAAAAGACAGAGCAGGTAACCCTTCTAGAAAAATTGGGATGTGAAGTGGAAGAGAAGGGAAGCGTTCTCAATGTTGCTCCGCCTTGGTATCGACCTGATCTAAAACGAGACGTAGATTTGGTTGAAGAAATTGGACGTCTTTCAGGTTATTCTGCTATTCAGGCGGAGTCGCTCACATCTCTCCCTCTTTCTCTTTCTGAAGAGGTAAAACGAAAGGAGTTGCTCCGCGACGTGCTTACTGAAAAAGGATATAGCGAGATTATCACTCGCTCCTTCCGAGAGGACGGAGATGTAGAGCTTGAAAACCCCCTTGCTAAAAATACGCCGTTTTTACGAACAAACCTTTTGGGTGGGATAGAAGACGCCCTTAAGTTTAATTCACAACATGCCGAGTTGCTCGAGCTTGAGTATGTACGTCTTTTTGAGATTGGAACAGTCTTTACTCACGAAAAAGAAAGTGTGCGCCTTGCGATAGGTATTCAAAAAACTAAAAATGCTCGCACTAAGATTTCTCTTCAAAAAGAATTTGAGGAGCTTCGGCAAGAAATACATGAGCTCTACCAGGCTTCACTCAAGAACCACCTCTCAGGGTCAGTAGAAAAAGACGGGATGTTGATGGAGGAATACACACTCGACACAATAGATTTTTCTACAAAAGATTTTTCTCTGGCAGATAGTAGTGATTCTTTTGGCACATTCAAACAATTTTCTGTCTATCCATATATTTTACGAGACATAGCTGTATGGACGCCCGAAGGAACAACTGCCGAAACAGTTGAATCTCATATACGAAACAACCTTAGTAATGAACTTCAAGTCGTCACGCTTTTTGATCGATTTGAAAAAGAAATTGAAGGAAGTAAAAAGGTTTCCTATGCGTTCAGGCTTGTCTTTCAGTCCTTTGAAAAAACGCTCTCAGATGAAGAAATTAATATTCAGATGAGCGCTCTAGAAAAGGCTTTTTCAGCTATTTCTGGCTATGAAGTTCGCTAGTAAATTCCCTGAAATTTGCTATACTATAGGTATTCAGGTGCGTAAAAAATAGACATATTCACAGCTTCCATAAATCCGATATATAGACGGGTTTTGGTTCTCTTTTGAAAAAATACCATGGCAAAATTTGAAAAAATGAAGAAGTCAAACGTTCGTTATGACGCTAAGGACATCACTGTTCTTGAGGGTCTTGACCCTGTGCGTAAACGACCGGGAATGTATATCGGTACGACTGGTCCAGATGGATTACATCATCTCATAACAGAAATTTTTGATAACTCACGAGATGAGGCAATGGCTGGCGAAGCAGATCGCATTGAGATTGCCTTGCTCCCCGACGACCGCGTTCGGGTTGTTGACAACGGGCGCGGTATCCCGGTTGATAAGCACCCAAAAACAAAAGTGTCAGCTCTTGAGACGATTATGACGACTCTTCATGCTGGAGGTAAGTTTGGCGAAGGAGGCTACAAGGTGTCGGGTGGGCTCCACGGTGTCGGTGCTTCTGTGGTAAACGCACTTTCAGAAGAAATGGTAGTCGAGGTTCATAAAAATAAGGGTAAGTATGTTCAGCACTATAAACGGGGTAAAAAAGTTGCTGCCGTTAAAAAGGTTGGATCAACAGACCACAATGGTTCCATCACTACTTTTAAGCCAGATATTGAAATATTCAATGAGATAATTCTTGATCGGGATAGAATCATAGGGCATATGCGTCAGCAGGCGTATCTTATTAAGGGTTTAAAGATAACAATCATCGATGCGCGAGAGTACGAAGGAAAGATTGATACTGATGTAGCAATATATCTCGAAGATCTGAGGTTGGACGTGCCCACGATGTCGTTTTACTTCGAAGGTGGATTAATATCACTTATTAAGTTTTATAACCGTCATCAAAAACCAATTCAAAATACTATTTTCTATGTTGAGAAGGAAGTAGACGACGTGGCTGTTGAGATTGCTCTTCAATACGTGGATGATTACGCTTCTAAGATTTTCCCTTTTGCTAATACTATTTACAACGCTGAGGGCGGTACGCACGTTACAGGGTTTAAAACAGCGTTAACTCGTACGCTTAATAATTATGCGCGTACTAATAACCTGCTAAAAGAAGCTGATGAAAACTTTACCGGAGACGATGTGCTCGAAGGTCTTACTGCGGTCATCTCGATTAAGATGCCCGAAATCCAGTTTGAAGGACAAACAAAAGCAAAACTTGGCTCAACTGAGGCGCGCGGAGCCACTGAAAACGTATTCTCTGAAGCATTCGGAGCGTTTTTAGAGGAGAATCCTGACGAGGGAAAAGCAATTATTGCAAAAGTTCTTCTTGCTCTTCGGGCGCGTAAAGCAGCTAAGGCGGCTAAGGACAGCATCTTAAGAAAGGGTGTTCTTGAAGGCATGACTCTTCCCGGAAAGCTCGCTGATTGCCAAAGTAGAAAAGCTGAAGAGAGCGAACTTTTTATTGTTGAGGGAGATTCTGCGGGTGGAACAGCAAAAGCTGGACGAGACAGAAGAATCCAAGCCATTCTTCCACTACGAGGGAAAATTCTAAATGTTGAACGCGCACGGCTTGACCGCATGCTCGGGTCTGACTCTATAAAGTCGTTAGTTCTCGCACTCGGTACAGCAATAGGCGAAACCTTTGATATAGAAAAACTTCGGTATCATAAAATTATTATTGCAACCGATGCAGATGTTGACGGCGCTCACATACGAACCCTGATTCTTACGCTTTTTTATCGCTACTTCAAACCTGTTATCGATGGTGGTTTTCTCTACATTGCTCAACCGCCCCTCTATAAAGTAACAAAAGGGAAAGAGGCTCACTATTTCTATACTGAGAGAGCAAAAGATGAGTTTTTGAAGGCGCAAGGAATAGAACCTGAGAATGAGACGGGGGGTATTTTTGTGGAAGAAGGCGCTGAAGGAGAGGGGGATGAGGAAGCTCCAAAAAAGAAAAAGAAATTTTCAGTTCAGCGCTACAAAGGACTTGGAGAAATGAACGCGGATCAACTTTGGGAGACGACAATGGACCCAAGCGTCCGCGTGCTGAAGCAGGTAAATATCGAGGACGCACAGGGAGCAGATCAGATATTCGATATTTTAATGGGAACAGATGTTGCTGCTCGAAAGTCTTTTATTCAGTCAAACGCTAAAACAGCAACACTTGATCTTTAGAGGCATCACTTTGATAAACAAAATACTAAAAATCCTCCAAAGACATAAGGAGGATTTTTAGTATTTTGTTGTTCTTATCGAACGTAGTAGACAGCTTCGTCAACATTATTGGTCTCAGAGAGCTCTGTCATAGAATCGGTAGGGTCGGCGTAAAGATAGAGCTCCGTCTCTCTATTGCCTTCGATATCATCAAATGCGAGGATGTACTCAATTCTGTCTCCAGGAAGCAGGTTCTCCTGATTGTCTGATCGAAAGTAATAGGTTTCACCGGTAGGAAGCAAGGCGATAAAGTACCACGTTCCTGTTTCTTTTGTCCCAGCATTACTGATGGTAAACGAAACAGCTGCGCGGTCACTCTCTTGCACCTCGCTTCGTTCTCTAAAGTTTCCGTTTCTGATAATGCCACTCTCTGTAACGCTTAGTTGTAAGTCTGGGGTACCGTTTGGATCAGAATATCTGCCCCCGTAACGTTTTACTGTTACGTATTGTGGCGTTGCTTCTTCTGAGTCTTCAGTATCTGTTACGACTTCATCATCTGTTTCTTTATCAACCGTTTCATCTTCATCAGCAGTTTCATCTTCTTCTGGCGTTGATGCTATGTCAGTGTTTACAATCGTAAGAAGAGTGTCAGTTTCAACAAAATTATCTTCTCCTACGTAGCGAACGATAACAGGAATGTCCGTGTACCGCAGATTTTCTGTTTGCATAGCAACAGTAAATGATTCAGGTGTTTCTTCTCCTAAGCCAATTTCTTCATTGCATGCAACTTCTTCATCATTCAAGATTGCTGTTGCTTCTTCATCGCAATCAATCAACGCAACATAGACTCCGTTTTGATCCGCACTTTTGTTTCGATGTTCGACAAAGAGAGTGACTTCATCTTTTGAGTTAATCGCTGATTCATCTACAGAAAGAATAATTCTTTCATTTCTTTCAAAAAGCCCACCAAGTCCGGCGGTGATCTCAGAAACTCGATCACTTCCACGTGTTGCAAGTTGAAACACACTGATGCCAAGTGCAAAAATAACTGCAAGTATTCCTGCTACTGCGAGGATTGTAATCCAGATAGGACGACCTGGCTCTTCATCGGCCATCCGATGGCCTCCCGAAAGACGTTCTTCTTCCGTCTCTTGCGATGTTCTTTCTTCGTTGTTCATAATGTAATGTTTAATTCGTATAAAGCTGATGACTCTATTGACAATACTAAAAAATAGTTGTATATATAGCAATATACTTCAAATAATGTCCGAGCACAAAAAGAAATATTTCTAATGCGGATTATATATTGAAAATCTGATATGTCAATGATTCATAAAGAAAAAATAGATACGGAGGCTCCATATACTGCTGGATTAGCAGTATCACTGCTTACTTTTGCGATTTTCTTTTGTATTGTGTACGCGCCAGTCTTTATATCAGTCTCTTCAGTTTTAGCTGACTCAGGAAACAGTGCGCAGACCCGCGGACTTGTGGAATTTGAAAAACCTGTTAAAAAGGATGCAGAAAGCAGAGTGCCACCAATACCAGATCGACTGGTTGCTCCTTCAATTGGACTTGATACTGAGATAGTTAATCCGCGTTCACGTGATTATGCTGTTCTTGATAACGCACTTCTTGACGGCGTGGTTTACTATCCAGGTTCTGGTTATCTCTATGAAGATGCAAATTTGCTCTTCTTTGGTCATAGCTCCTTTTTGCCAATAGTAAAAAACGAAAATTTTAAAGTTTTTAATGGAATTAAAGATTTACGTATTGGTGACACTGTTGAGATCTATTCAAACGGTGAGCGCTTTGTCTATCGAGTAACTTCTAATGTGCTTGCGAAAGAAAGTGAGATCCGAGTTAACTTTGGGGCAGAGAAGCCAACCATTACTTTGGCTACCTGCAACTCATTTGGAGCTAAAGAAGATAGGTATGTCATACAGGCAGAGCTTATAGAAAAGAGCGGACGCTAGTATTGACATTTACAATAAAACACTATATAATTATTCCCACGTAACAGTATAAACACAATGAATAGCTTACTAAAACAAACAACTGCCTTTCTTGCGCTTTCTTTCGTTATGATTGCGCTTGGCACTACCGCACTTCCTGTCGGAGTAGAAGGTAGAGAAAACGAAGATCGATGTGAAGATGTCACTATCGTACTTGACTCAACCCGTGTATATGAACACGAAAATGAATATTTTGAGTATGAGATAGAATCTAAGGGCGGTGATGTTGAATGGTATGACGTTGACCACCTTCCTGAGGGTCTTAGTTTCGACAAAAAAGAAGGAATAATCAGCGGTAAGGTAGAAGATTTGGGAACGTATCGAGTTGAGCTCAGTGTCTCAAATAAGTGTAGCGAAGACACGGTTGCACTTCGCATTGTTATTCAAGAAGATCGCACGGGGTCAGGGTCTGGTTCACTGCAAGATGATCATAACGTAACTCTTGAGAAAAAATTTATCCCTAATGATGAGAAGGGCTATGTATATCTTACCGAAATTCCTTATACAGGAGCTGGCGACGTATTGCGACTTTCTCTCATTGGACTTGCGTTCATGCTTTGGGCGGGGGCACTTGGTTTTGCGCTTCTAAATCCCGAGAAAAAAGATCATATTAAGAATGTCTTAGTTAAAAGCACTGCAACCGCTTACGCTCCGCAATCTAAAACACCTATCCATTTAGAAGAGACTCCTTTCTTTGGAGATATGTTTGAGGAGGAAGAAAAGGTGGTCATGATGGATTCAGAAGAGCTACAAATTCTTCGTTCTCAGGCACACGAAGAAAAGGTTCTCTTTTCTGAAGAGGCATTAAAAGTGGTAGTGGGTAAGTCTCAGGCTCTTGGTGGTCCTTCTCTAGAACTTCTTTCAACCGTCATTGACGGAGCAAAGGCCACCTATCCTCGAGAGGATGGATTCCTGAAGATCAATAATGAACGAATTGCTGAAATACTTGGATAACGAAAAGTAGTTTTAAAAATAACAAAAAAACCAGCATTATGCTGGTTTTTTTGTTATGAAGTCTTAAGCTTTCGTGACGAAATTTCTTCTTTTAATTTTTTAATAAAAGTCTCTGTTTCTAGTACTTCTTTTGAATCGGTATCTCTCGATTCAACCGTAACGGTGTGTGATTCAACCTCTTTATCACCAATTACTCCAATGTAGGGAATTCGCTCTAGTTTCGCTCTACGAATTCGTTTTCCAAGTGAGTTGTTATCGTCAAAGATTTCAACGCGAATGCCTGCTTTATCAAGCTCTTCTGCAACGCGATGTGTTTCTTCGCGATGTGCTTCAGAGATTGGAACAAGCACGAACTGTGTAGGAGATAACCATACGGGAAACTTACCAGCAAAGTGTTCGATAAGAATCGCAAGAAACCTCTCATAGGAGCCAAGTATTGCTCGGTGGATCATTACTGGTGTTTCTTCGTCTCCAGATTCGTTAATGTAAGTGAGCCCAAAGCGTGAAGGCATTGCAAAATCAATTTGAATAGTAGAAAGCTGTCGTTCACGGCCTAGAGAATCTTTAAACATAAAGTCAAGTTTCGGTCCGTACAGCGCCGCTTCGCCTTCCATCCGTCGCGCACCAAGCTCAAGCTCATCTGAAAGCTCCACAAGCATTTTTTCGGCTTCATCCCAACCTTCATCCGTTCCAATATATTTTTCTGGATGAAGTGGGTCACGAACTGAAAGAGAGATCCAGTGATCACCGTACATACCAAGAGATGTATAGAGTCGTTTGATTATTTCGGCTATATTTTTTGCTTCTTCTTTTATTTGATCTGGCCTACAGAAGATATGTCCATCATCGCAGGTAATAGCTCGAACGCGTGTAAGTCCACCAATTTCCCCAGGTTTTTCATCTCTATACTGCATCGTAGATTCCATGTAACGAACAGGGAGGTCACGATAGCTTCGAGGTTTTGAAGCATAAATCTGCGTATGGTGGGGGCAATTGACCGGTTTCATTACAAACTCTTGCCCGTAGTGTCCAACTACCTTAAAAAGCTCATTTCCGAACTTCTCTGCGTGTCCTGATTTATGATACAGGTCAATTTTTGCAATATGGGGAATTGTTACCGGCTGCATGCCAAAGTCTTTACTAAATTCCACAAGGGCATTTTGTAACTCATTTCGAATGATTGTTCCTTTTGGGGTAAACAAGGGCAGTCCAGCCCCAACAAGGTCTGAAAATGTGTACAGGTCCATCTCAGTGCCAATTTTTCTATGGTCACGCTTCTTTGCGTCTTCGAGCAATTCTTTATACTCTTCGAGTGCTTCCTTTGTCTCAAAGGCTATTCCTGAAATACGTGTTAGAGAATCGTTTGTCTCATCAGCTTTCCAATAGGAACCAGAAATACTAGTTAGTTTAAAAGCGTCTGACTTGAGTTCATCTATTGATTCTACGTGACCTCCTTTGCAAAGATCAGTAAATTCTCCCGAGGTATAAAGCGTAATCTCTTCTCCCTCTTCGGCTATTCCATTGATGAGTTCTATTTTATAGGGATTATCAGCAAATAGTGCTAATGCTTCCTCTTTTGAAACCACTCTGCGCTCAAAAGATGTCCACGACTGCAAAAGGGAGCGCATCGTTTTCTCGATTTTTTTCAAGTCTGATTGTATCGGGGGCTCTGAAAAAGCGAAGTCATAAAAAAAACCATTTTCAGTTGCTGGTCCTATGGTCGGTTTTGCATCAGGAAAATGTACCAGTACTGCTGCGGCTAAGAGGTGGGCAAAGGAGTGCCTCACTTTTTCGAGTTGTTCAATCCGTGTATCGTTCATAAAATATTGTCTTGTTAATACTAGCTACTATAGCACTATTTGAGAAGTCTCTCATCTGTCTCGATGGGTGATTTACTCTTTTGTTTGAGAAATCGTGCTTTCTCAATGAGAACACTCGGATCTCCGTTTCTCATAGAAAACTTGCCCGATACGCAGAGGCACTGTTCAAGCTCAAAAAAAGGAGCAAGTCTCTTAAGGGTATCTGGGAACACAACGAGCTCGAGCGAGCCTTCAAAGTCAGCAATTCTAACAAATGCCATTTTTTCTCCTTTTTTTGTCAGAATTTCTTTAACTTCTTCAATAATTCCGCATAACGTTACGGTTGAATTATTTTTTGCCTTTTCTTTTATGTCGTTGATAGTTGTTTTTCTAAAGTCCAGCTCATGTCTAAATTCTTCAAGCGGGTGTCCAGAAACATACAATCCAAGTAGTTCTTTCTCCCACGCAAGGCGCACCTTATCTTCAATAGGATCTGCCTTTTCAAGCACAAGCTCTTCGGTTGTTGTTTGGTCGAGCAGAGAAAAAAGCGAGTCTTGTCCTGCGTCTGTCCGTGCTTCTTTAGCAAACGCAAGTAGAAAATCAAGATTTTTAAGGCTCACGGCTCGTTCTTCTAAGGAGTCAAGAGCTCCACTTTTAACGAGTGATTCAAGAGACTTCTTATTTATATTCCTGTCTTGCACGCGCGATAAAAAGTCTGAAAGGGAAGTAAAGTGTCCATTATTTTTGCGCTCTAAAACAATTGAATCTGTAATAGCCGTTCCGAAGTTCTTTATGGACGTAAGTCCAAAGCGAATTTTTTGTTCCACGAGACTCTCGTTTTCTTCTTCTACTACAGTGAAGTCGGCAAAACTTTCGTTTATATCGGGAGGAAGCACATCTATATTCATTCGTTTACATTCGGTAATTATTTCAGCTATTTTCTCGACGTCGCCTGAGTCAGCGGTCAATACTGCCGCCATATACTCAACAGGGAAATTTGCTTTCATATAGGCGGTTTGATAGGCAACCCGCCCATAACTCGCGGCATGAGCCTTGTTGAATCCATACGCCGCAAAGGGCTCAATAAGACTCCATAACTCCTCTGCTTTCTTTTTACTCATGCCGTGTTCCACAAGTCCATCAAGAAGTTTCTTTTTTTGCGCCTCCATCTCTGCTGGGATTTTTTTACCCATCGCTTTGCGCAACTTATCAGCTTCAAGCCACGAATATCCAGCAAGTTTTATGGCTATCATGAGCACGTCGTCTTGATAGGTAATTACGCCAAAAGATTGGTCAAGAATCTCTTCCATGCGGGGGTCAAGATATTCTATGAGTTTAGAGTTGTGTTTACGCTCAATATAGCTTGGTATTGTCTCCATTGGTCCTGGTCGATACAAGGCAACCATCGCATTAACATCAAGAATCGTAGAAGGCTTCAAGTCCTTTAAAAAGCGCGTCATACCTGAGCCATTAAGTTGAAACAGTCCACTGGTTTCTCCTCTTGCTAGCATTTCAAACGTTTTTGTATCATCGAGCGGTATATTTTCAATATCAATATCAATTTTTTGAGTGCCGCGTACTATCTCTATTACTCGAGAAAGAATAGCGAGGTTTTTTAAACCGAGGAAGTCAAATTTAATAAGACCCGCATCTTCAACAGCATGCATATCGTACTGTGTGATTGTTTTTCCTGCTTTAGGATCAACCTGAATAGGCACATAATCAGTAACGTCTGTAGGGGAAATCACTACGCCTGCCGCGTGAACAGAAATATGTCGTGCAGAGCCCTCTATTTTTCGTGCGAGGTCGATAATTTCTTGTACCTCCGAGTCTTCTGTATACATCTTTTTAAGATCAGCTTCTATTTCAAGAGCTCGATCTATGGTCATGGGAAAACCCTGAGATCCAATTGGTATAAGTTTTGCAATTTTGTCACCCGTGTTATATGGGTAGCCAAGCGCCCGAGCAACGTCCCGCACAGCTCCACGAGCGGCCATTGTTCCGAATGTGCCAATTTGAGCAACTTTTTCTTCGCCATACTTTTCTCGGGCATAAGCAATGACTTCATCACGTCGATTGTCGGCATAATCCATATCAATATCAGGTGCTGATGGGCGTTCCGGGTTTAGAAAACGCTCAAAGGGGAGTTTGTATTCTATGGGATTTACTCGCGTAATACCGGTGAGATAGGTCGTTAATGAACCAGCAACCGATCCTCTAATTGTTGAAAAAATATCATTTTCCCGAGCAAAACGAAGGAGATCGGCCACAATCAGAAGGTAAATAGAAAAGCCTTTATTCTTAATAATTTCAAGCTCATATTCAAGCCGATTGATATATTCATCAGTTTTTGAAACACCTCGCGCTTCAAAACCTTCGTACGCAAGGTCTCGCAGTACTGTGTCAGCTGGTTTATTATCAGGCAGGTCAAAACGTGGAAATGTCCACGTGCCGAGTTCAAGCTCGACGTCAATAAGGTCTGCAACCTTTTGAGTGTTCTCTACAGCTCCCGGAATATCTTTGTATATTTCCTGTGCGATTTCTGGAGAAATAAATGAATAGTCACCATCAAGAGTAAAATTTTTGTTGTTGGTATTGATATGTAGAAGTGTATTGTGAGCCTCCTTATCATCTTTTGCGATGTAATGTGAGTCCCATGTAGCAACGAGAGGCAGCTCAAATTCTTCCGCAAGCGAAATGATATCTGGCAATAGTTCTGGGTACCACTCAACTTCATCGTGCTTCATTACCTCAACGAACACATACTCTTTTCCAAAGGTGTCTATGTAGAACTGAAGGAGTTTTCGTGCGCTTTCTTTTGATCCTTGTCGCAAAAGTTGGGTAAATTTGCCAGAAGGACACCCCGTCAGACAAATCAGACCATCTGCGTGCTCGCGCAAAAGATCCTCGTCGATTCGAGGTTTATAATAGAATCCTTCGAGTGCTGCTCGAGAAACAAGCTTGAGCAGATTCTTATATCCTTTATTGTTCCTACTTAAAAGAGTGAGATGATATCGTTTGTCATCGATTCCTGGTTCTTTATCAAAACGGCTACGTTCTGCAACATACGTCTCAACTCCGATAATCGGTTTTATATCAGCTGCTTTACACGCTTTATAAAACTCAACTGCACCATACATGCTTCCATGGTCAGTAAGGCTTAGAGCCGTCATGTTGTATTCCTTCGCTTTTTTTATTAGATCAGGAATTTTAGAAAGTCCATCGAGAAGTGAGTAGTGAGAGTGCGTATGCAGGTGAATAAACTCTACTTTTTTCGACATTACCATCAGTATACCATCTGTTGTTTTCTACAGCCAAAAGGAGTAGATGTAGTATACTTTTTAGATGAATTCAGTTGTGGGCATAGATGAAGTTGGACGTGGACCCCTTGCGGGGCCCCTCTGCGTATGTGCCTTAAAACTCACACCAAAAAGTCAGTTTTACTCAAGTCCCATCGTTCGAGATTCCAAAAAGCTTACCGAAAAGCAGCGTCTAGTCTTTTTCGAACTGCTTAAGAAAGAAGCGCAAGAAGGCAGTGTTTTCTATAAACTTTCCTACCTTTCTCCTCAGGTAATTGATACTCTCGGTATGTCGAAAGCACTTCTTTTGGCGACGAAAAAGACACTAGAGAAACTTAATGTTGGAAAAAACGAGACCATACTTCTTGATGGCTCACTAAAAGCACCGTCGATCTACACCAACCAGACTACCATTATCAAAGGAGATGAAACCGAAAAGTCTATCGCGCTTGCTTCTATTGTTGCTAAGGTTTCACGAGACAAAAGAATGTGTTCCTACGCGAAAAGGTGGCCAGAGTATGAATTTGAATGCAATAAAGGGTACGGCACACTACGTCACTATCGAGCGATTCGCACCTACGGACCTTGCGCCATTCATCGTCGTTCATTTTTGAAAGAGGCCGTATCTCTCGAAGAAAGGACTTAAACACTTGAATAAATATGTGATCTATGTATAATCATACTCACTATGTCTGTACGAATGCGTCACACAAAGGGTCACACTAGAAACCGAAGGAGTCACCACGCCCTTAAAGGTCCACGTATTTCTCGAGATACGACGACTAATAGCTTTCATTTGCGACATCGAGTTGATATGAAAACAGGAGTGTATAGAGGGAAAAAGATCTTTGATCCGACTGTACAAGCTCGATCAACAACAGGTGAAAAAAACTCCAATGAAAAGAAGCAGCAGAAAAAAGAATCAAAGTAAACAATCCTTGGTTCTTTTTTAAAACTGATGTACACTTTACTATAAAGCTAATTAATTAGTATCGCACCTTCAAATGGCGAATCGTCACCTATCACGATCAATTGTTCTCCAAACGCTTTTTCAGTGGGATTTTAGTGGTGCGACTAAAGAGTCAATCTCTGAGATATTAGAAGAAAATGCGCACGAGTTTGCCCCGAACACAGGAGACTTTTCTTTTATGGCTAACCTACTCCATGGCATCATTGCAAAGCAAGAAAAGCTCGATGCAATCATAGTCGAAGCAGCTCCTGACTGGCCTCTTGATAAAATTTCAACTGTTGACCGAAATATTCTGCGTTTGGGCTTATATGAGTTATTGTTTTCAAGCAGAGAAGAGGTACCGCCAAAGGTGGCTATTAATGAATCAATTGAACTTGCGAAAGCGTTTGGCGGAGAATCGAGCGGTCGCTTTATAAATGGCGTACTCGGTGCTGTGTATAAAGAAATGGGCGAACCTGGTAAAAACGATAAGAGCACAAAGAAAAAGAGCAAATTTAACAGAACGTTTGAGGAAATGCCCGTTAAACGACTTTGTGGAGCAGTTGTCTATGCTGAAAATAACGGCTCATATTATCTTGCTTTAGTTCATGACGTGTTTGGACATTGGACCCTTTCAAAGGGTCATGTTAGAGACGGAGAATCTGAAAAGGTTGGAGTAGTGCGTGTGGTAAAAGAGGAGCTCGACCTTGATATTGTACCCGAAGAAGCACTTGGGGAGAATGAATATGTCGCATCAGATCCAGAGCTCGGCAAAATCCGTAAAAAGGTGTCGTATTTTCTTGCCAAGTCTAACTTTGATGAATTAAAGCTTGATGTAGGGGGTGGGCTTGATGATTGTAACTGGTTTGAACTCAAAAATATCCTCGATCTTAATTTTTATAACGACACTCTTCCTATTGTCACGAAGGCAATCAAAAAACTTGTTTCTAGTGAACAAAAGAACTAAAGTCTGGTGGTTATGAAAAAAATTGAAGAATTTGAACAGCAGAACGAACTAACGTTTACACATCGAGATGTTTTACAGCAAGCCTTTGTTCATCGTTCCTATGTTAACGAAAATAAAAAACTTGGCTTTGGGCATAACGAACGACTTGAGTTTCTAGGAGATGCAGTTCTTGAACTTGTCGTGACTGATGAGCTCTATAAGAAGTATCCGAAAAAATCTGAAGGTGAACTTACTGCGGTCAGAGCTGCCATCGTCAATACGCGCTCACTATCTGAAGCAGCACAGGGACTAGGTATGGAAGATTTTCTTCTTTTGTCAAAGGGCGAAGCCAAAAGCACAGGTCGATCACGAAGTTACATTCTTGCGAACACCTTCGAAGCAGTTGTTGGTGCTCTCTATACCGACCTTGGATACGAAGCAGCGCGAGATTTTATAAAGAAAAATCTTTTTCATAAAATTGAACCAATTATAAATGATAAGTTGTGGATTGATGCGAAAAGTTTTTTCCAGGAAAAAGCTCAGGAAATTTACAGTGCAACTCCTGAATATAGAGTCCTGAAAGAATCTGGCCCTGATCACGATAAGGCGTTTACTATGGGAGTGTTTGTTGGGAATAAATTTTTTGGTGAAGGTTCTGGTGCATCGAAGCAGGACGCTGAGCAAAACGCTGCACGCGCAGCGCTCGATGCGTCTGGGTTAGTTGAGTAATCAAATTACTACGGATGAAACTGAAGTACATTGAACTAAAAGGATTTAAATCTTTTGCAAAAAAAGAGAGGCTTAATTTTGAGAAACACATTACAGCAATTGTGGGGCCTAATGGTTCCGGTAAATCTAACATTGCTGAAGGTTTTAGATTTGTACTCGGCGAACAATCCATGAAGTCTTTGCGCAGTAAAAAAACAGAAGATCTTCTTTTTAACGGTTCATCAAGCATGCCAAGAGTAAACAGAGCAAGCGTTTCTCTTGTCCTCGATAATACTAAGCGTGAAATACGCGATGCTTTTGACGAGATACAAATTGAGCGGATTATTCACAGAGACGCAACCAACGAATATTATATAAATGGTACAAGAAGTCGACTAAAAGATATAACCCAAATGCTTGCTGAAGCAAAAATTGGCTCAGCAGGACATCATATTATTTCTCAAGGGGAGGCAGATAAAATGCTGTCCATGACAACGCGTGAACGAAAGGAGTATCTTGAAGAAGCTCTTGGTTTGACACAGTATCAAAACAAAAAAAATGAAGCTTTGAGAAAGCTTGCTAAAACACAGGAAAACCTAGTTTCCATACGATTGCTTATACGCGAACTCGCACCGCATGTTAGGTATTTAGAGCGCGAAATGAAACTCATTCAGAAAAAAAAGGAACTTTCAGGAGATCTTGAAGTTTTGACGCGGGAATATATTCGCATATACGTACCTTTTAGTACTAACGAACTTGCTCGAAAAGAACGTGAACTTAAAGAGGCGGTTGAAACAATTCGAGAAATTAAAAAACGTCAAGAAAATACAACAGAAGGTATACAGATAGGCGAAGAGTATAAAACAGAGCGTAGCTCTTTGGAAACTGAAATCGAAGCAGTTTCTCGAGAATGGAGTCGTCTTAGGAAAGAAAAAAGTGAGCTTGAGCGTTCAGCGGGACGCCTTGAGACTAAAATTGAACTTCAACGCGAAGAACTGACACAAAGAGCCCCTAGCGAAGAAGGTTTTTCGGATGCTCTCGAGCGTCTTTTGAAAATTAGAGATATTCTTCAGAGTATTGGCTCAGAAGATAATATCATTATTCTTCGAGAGAAGGTTGCTCACGCCCTTCTTCTTACTGAACAAGAAGAGGGGGTGAAAGAAAAGGAGCCTAATCCAGAGCGTGATTATGAGCTACAAAAAATACAATCTGAACTGCAAGAACTGTATACAGAAATAACTCAAAAAATCGAAGAGGAAGACCTCCTTCTTACGAAGAAAAAGGAGCTAGAAAAAGCTTATGCTGATACGTTCCAAAAAGAACAACAGGAGAAAAGTGAAGCAGAAAAAGACCAACTAGAACTTCATTCGTTAGAAATAATAAAAAATGGACTTGAAAGGGAGGTTGGTTCCCTTAAGCAAAACGAAACATATTTTTATCGTTCCATTGAAGAAGTCGTCATTCTTACGGGAGCTCGATATACGGACGACATTAAGGCCGCAAAAGAACTTCTTCCTAATGATGTGACACAAAGTGCTCTTCGTGACCATGAGCATGACCTAGAACGTCTAAAGCTAAAAATTGAGGGTATGCAGGTCGGCAATACTCGCGAGATTGAAGCTGAATATAACTCAGCAAAAGAACGAGAACAATTTCTAGAAACTGAAATGAGAGACTTAGAACTAACCGCGGAAAAACTTATAGATATAGCAGATAGTTTGCATATAAAAATTGAAGCTGAATTTAAGGAAGGTATTAAGCAAATTAGCTCTTTCTTTTCCAGGTTCTTTTCTCAAATGTTTACTGGAGGTAGTGCTGGTTTACGAATAGTTACCTTGAAAAAGCGTGACGGTGAAAGTGAACCTGAGGAAGGGAATGAAGAGAAAGAAGTTGAGCGGGGGGTGGAAGTTACCCTTTCAATGCCGCATAAAAAACTGAGATCTATAGCAATGCTTTCGGGTGGAGAAAAAACACTTGTTTCGATAGCGCTTATTTTTGCACTTTCTCAGGTAAACCCACCCCCGTTCCTCATTCTTGACGAAACAGACGCTGCGCTCGATGAAGCAAATTCTCGTAGATATGGAGATGCGCTAAAAGAGCTTTCAAAATACTCACAATTAATATTAATAACCCACAATCGCGAAACAATGTCGCGGGCAGGAATGTTGTATGGAGTGACAATGGGAAGTGCGTCAACGTCTGAGCTCCTCTCTATCGACTTGGAGGAGGCTGAAAAAATTGTGAGATAGGGAAGGCGCGTCTTTCTTAGACGAGTTCATAATCGAGCTGCTTTCTATCGAGATCAGCCCGCACAACTTTAAAAGTGACACTGTCGCCGAGGCGATACACTTTTTTTGTTTTTTCTCCTCTTACTCGATAAGACTCACGTTCAAACGTAAAGTGGTCATCAAGAGATCGCAGGCTCACCATCCCCTCTGCTTTTGTTTCGTTTTCCTCAACGTAAATACCCCACTCCGAGACACCAGTAACAGTGCCCTCAAACGTGTCTCCTACGTGAGAAAGCATAAATTCAACGTGCTTGTATTTAACGGAGGTTCGCTCTGCATCTACTGCCGCAGATTCCCGTTCTGTTAGATGAGGAATCATATCAAAGTAAAAATCGGCCTCTTTTTGAGTTATGCTGTCACCTTTCAATACTTTATAGAGGAGTCGGTGTATTACAAGGTCTGCATATCGACGAATAGGAGAGGTAAAATGGGTGTAGTATTCAAACGCAAGCCCATAATGTCCTATGTTCTGAGTAGAATAAGTTGCTTTTGACATTGATCGAATCGCAGCTGTTTTTAATAGGCTTTCTTCTGCTTTTCCATCGAGTGTCGCAAGAAACTCTCCAAGATCTTTTGATGTTACTGAGCCTTCTTCGGTTAAGGGAAGTTTGTGCCCAAGCGCCCGTACGAGTGTTGAATAGTTCTCGATTCTTTCGACGGGAGGAACATCGTGTACTCGGTAGAGGGAAAGATCAGCTTTGTCTTCTTCTACGGCTGTTGACATCCGTTTTGCTACTTCACGGTTAGCAAGAAGCATAAACTCCTCAACAAGTTTATGAGTATCTAGCCGTTCCTTGCGTACAACTTTTATAGGTCGGCCCTGCGCATCCAGTTCGAAAGTAACCTCATCTGTTTCAAACTCGATTGATCCTGCCTTTCGGTTTATCTCAACAAGTTTTTTAGCTATGTGATTAAGCATACTCAACTCCTCAAAATATTCACCGGAACCAGCGTTTAGCGTTTCTTGTGCTGCTTCATATGAAAAGCGTTTGTTTGAATGAATAAGTGACTTAGCAAATCTTCTGTCCTTAACCTCGCCTTCTTTGGTTATAGTTATGATAGCTGAAAATGCATGTTTGTCCTCATTTGGATTTAAGCTACACAAGTCGTTTGAAAGAATTTCAGGGAGCATTGGTATAGTTCTATCTACTAAGTAGACTGAAAAACCACGCTCGTAGGCTTCTTTGTCGAGCTTTGATTCAAAATCAACAAAATGAGATACGTCGGCTATATGTATTCCCACCTCAAATACTCCTTCGGATACTTTTGAAAATGAAAGTGCATCGTCAAAATCTTTTGCTGTTTCTGGGTCGATGGTGAGGGTGGGCACAGAGCGAAAATCTTCTCGCTCTGCTTTGTCGCTTTCCGTAATTCCGCCTCGCTCACTTTTTATCTTTCTTGCCTCTGCTTCAACCTCAGAAGGAAACTCTCCCTCGAAACCTCCCTCAATCACAATAGCCCTCATCTCAGCGTCATTGTCTCCTTTTTTTCCAAGAATTTCTACAATTTTACCAGTGGGATTTTTTGATTCTTTTTTCCAGCCAGTGAGCTCAACAACTACCTTGTCTCGGTGTTTTGCGTTCTTCTGTTCATTTTGGGGAATATAAAAGTCTACGTATGCTTTTTTGTCATCAAGCATAACAAAGCATGCGCTTGACTGACTATCAACGACCCCTACATATTTTGTTCTTGCACGGCGTATAATATCAGTGACTGTACCAAAGGGACCTTCATCTGTTTTTCCTGTTATTTTTATTGATACAATGTCATTGTTAAGTGCTTGGTTGAGATCAGTGGGGCTAATAAAAATATCCTCTTCAAGCTCAGGGCTTCTAAAAAAACCAAATCCTTTGCTATTGGTACTTATCTTTCCTGTGAGTTCTTCTTCATTATTCATACTTTTGTCTCATTATATAGATGTTTCTACTGTGACAGTTTAGCAAGTATGACGTAGGCGTGCACGCCTTTCTTACTATTGACCAACGGGCACTCGTTTGGTACGATTGCGCGTATGTTAAAGATCAGACTAAAAAGAGTTGGTAGAAAGCATGATCCGTCGTTTAGATTGGTGGTGCTCGAAAGTCAACGAGGCCCTAAAAGCGGAGATTATGTTGAGAACCTTGGTTCCTATAACGCTCGCACGGATGAGAAAACAATACACGCCGACCGCGTAAAGCATTGGATAAGCGTCGGAGCACAACCCTCAGATACAGCTCATAACCTCCTCGTAGAACTCGGTATTATCACTGGGAAAAAAGTAAACGTGCTTCCAAAGAAAAATCCGATTATTAAAGAGGGCGGAGAAGAAAAACCCGAAACCTCCTCTTCTGAGAAAAAGACAGCATCAGCAGAAGAAACACCAAAAGATGTTGCAGCAATCGAAGCTGAAGCCGAGGCTGCTGTTGAAGCAAAGGCATAGTCTCGATCTTTCCACAGAATCTGATTGTTTGCTTTCTTCAAGCGGGTTACAATTTAGATACTAGCGAGACTTACTCCTAGCCCATTACAAAAACTATCTATAGAAAACCATGGAAAATAATCAGGAAGACGGAGATAAGCAGTTTCTTCAGTATGTAGTAACTTCAATAGTAGATAATCCTGAAGCAGTAGACATTGGACGCACGGTTGATGAAATGGGTGTCCTTCTCTCACTTTCGGTGCACCCAGACGACATGGGAAAGATAATTGGACGACAGGGAAACACTGCTCGGGCAATTCGTACCCTTTTACGCGTTGTTGGTCTAAAGAACAACGCTCGTGTTAATTTAAAAATTAACGAGCCAGAAGGTTCTGAAAGAGCTCGAGCCCAAAGTGTTACGAGTTCAACAGAAGAAGTGTCAGAGTAAGCGCCACTCGACGTAATTTTTAATTCTATAAATAAGGCCGTGTTTTATGCGGCTTTTTATTTTATACTTGATATAAGTAGTAATATTGATACCTCCATATGAAATTTCACGTTATAACTGCGTTTCCACATATGATCTTGCCGGTACTTGAGGAGTCAATGATGAAGCGGGCTATAAAAACAGGGCTTATTCAGGTGGAAGTCTATGATCTGCGGGATTACACAAACAACAAACATAAAAAAATCGACGCTCGTCCTTATGGGGGAGGGCCTGGTATGGTTTTAAACGCAGAACCCATTTTACGAGCCCATAAAAAAGCAAAAGGGAGGAAGAAAAAAACCGTAACAGTTCTTCTATCCCCACGAGGAGAACAGTGGACAAACGCTCGAGCACAAGCACTTATTGGTCTGTACACTGACGTTATTCTTATTTGTGGACATTATGAGGGCATTGATAAACGTGTTGAAAACATACTCAAACCATTAAAAATATCGATTGGACCATTTGTACTAACGGGTGGAGAACTACCAGCTCTTATGATAATTGATTCTATGGCGCGCTTTGTACCTGGCGTACTCGGGAATGAAGAATCACTTGAAGAATCAAGAGCTTCTACTGATGAATTTTTTACTCGACCGGAGGTACTACGATGGGGCAAAAAAACATACAAAGTTCCAGAGGTCTTATT
>Ga0136601_1000079_pt1 | contig 46781 bp, 48 predicted proteins | sample AntRauMFilla2699_FD_181020 | JGI IMG/M metagenome (GOLD analysis project Ga0136601, IMG submission 181020) | Saline lake microbial communities from Rauer Islands, Antarctica - Metagenome Filla 2 #699 | ecosystem: Environmental > Aquatic > Non-marine Saline and Alkaline > Saline | place...
ACCAGGTGGTATATAAATAACGTTTTGTTATGTGGTTTTTTAATGTGTTGCAGTTTCCCCTTCATTACTGCCTAGCTTAACAGAGTTTCCCCCGATGCAAGCATGCGGGGTAATTTGGTGGAATATAATGAGTGGGACATACTAGTCCAGTGAATTAGATTTTTACCGTAACGACAAAGCCAATCGCTAATTTTATAATTACCAAGCGAAGTGAGCAAAGGCGCGGTTCGACTCAGCCATCCGGTGCGTATCTTCCTTCTTCTTCACTGCAGCACCCTCTTCTTTAGCTGCAAGCATAAGTTCTTTGGCGAGTGACTTATACATCGGTGAACCTTTTTGTCCACGTGAAGCATTGGTGAGCCATCGTAGTCCAAGTGCTAGTCGTCGTTCAGGACGGACTTCACGAGGTACTTGGTAGTTTGCACCACCAACACGTCGTGAACGAACTTCCATCTGAGGACCAGCGTTCCGTAGCGCTGCTTCAAAGATCTCAAGTGGTTCACCACCGTCTTCTTTAGCATTGCGGATTTCTTCAAAGGCTGCGTACACGATCTTTCGTGCTGTTTCCTTTTGACCACGAAGCATGATGTAGTTGATAAGGCGCTCTACTTCTACAGAACCGTATCGTGCATCAGGTTTGACTTCTGGTCGCTTTTTGATTGGTCGTCGCATAATAATATGTGTTATCGACGAAGATATGAGAAATATGGCACCAAGTAGCCTTGGTCAATTTTCATTCTTCGCATAGTTTGATGCCGAAGCTACGTGAGCTTGCATCGCGTCCTATAATCTGTAGCGAATATAATGTCCCTTTCGGGATAAGCTATTGGTAATGAGTGCTAAAGTTGATCGCTAGTCCGCTTTAGGCTTCTTTGCTCCGTATCGAGAGCGACCACGTCGTCGGTTTTCTACACCGTTGGCGTCGTATTTACCACGCACTACTGTGTAGTTCACACCGATATCCTTCACACGTCCACCTCGTACTAGCACTACCGAGTGCTCCTGGAGGTTGTGTTTGATACCAGGAATGTACGCAGTGATCTCCTGACCGTTACTGAGTCGCACACGGGCGATCTTACGAATCGCAGAGTTCGGCTTACGCGGAGTTTTTGTGGTTACACGTGTACAGACCCCACGCTTGAAAGGTGAGTCGTAGCGGTTTGCTTTGTTCTTAATAGAGTTAAAACCAGACTGCAACGCCGCTACCTTTGTCTTGCGGGATTTGTCCTTACGTGATTTTCGGGTTAATTGATTGATTGTTGCCATAAGTTAGCTCGCGTAGAATACTATAAATAGGTTTATTTGCAAGTCAGAATGAAAAGAGCCGCTCACAAGGAGCGACATGGTATTACTTGTATTACTTAGTGACAGTTTGAGTTGGTGAGGAGTCGAGGGACTCCAAACAAGAAGCAACGACTCCTCACCATGCTTCGTGACCATCACGCGAAAGGCCACATTTTTTATACCATTAACTGTCTACTAGAACAACCTAGTACCCGTTAGCAACGTAAAGATGGCTCCTACAAACTGCGAAAATGGTTCCCAGAAGATATTGATAAAGAGGAAAATAAACAGGAACGTGAACAGGAGTCCGAACGACTGTACTTTCATAAGAAAATCATCGTACTGTCGTGCCGCGTTAAACGGCAAGAACGCTTTGAGAATCTTCGACCCATCCAGCGGTGGAAACGGGATCATGTTAAAAAATGCCAAAAGCAGGTTAATGAACACTGCGTAACTAGCGATCTCAAGAAAGCTAGCTGGCAGGCCAAGAAGGGGGGCGAAGCGGATCAGCATGGCAAAAAAGACCGCTAGGAAAATGTTGATTGCTGGACCAGCGGCTGCCACGATCGCTTCGCCCCACTTGGCATTACGCAGGTTATAGGGGTTGTAGGGTACTGGCTTCGCCCATCCAAAAAGAATACTGGTGCCACTGAGAAAGAGTAAGCCGGGCACCAAGACAGAACCAATTGGATCCATGTGTACCAACGGATTACCCGAGAGACGACCTTGCAGACGGGCGGTCGGATCACCGAGCCAGTTGGCAGCATACCCGTGTGCCATTTCGTGCAAGACAATCGAAAGTATAAGGACAGCAATGATGAGAATAGTTTCCATATGCTCACCACTATACCGCATTTTCTTCACCATCAAAACACGAGCCGGTGCCTTACTTGCAATATAAAGAGCTCATGGTAGTATACGCCCACTTAAATCAATTAGTTATGGCAAAGCAATGCGACATCACTGGCAAGAAAACCCAAATCGGGGGCCGCTACAGCAACCGCACTCGTGCGACGCAGTTTAACCCGTGTGGTAAAACTACTCGCCAACCAAACCTCCAGAAAAAACGGATTTACGTTCCAGAGCTCGATAAAACAGTTTCTATCAAGGTTTCTATGAAAGGGTTACGCACTATCGCTAAAAACGGTGCGTACGCCACTCTCAAGAAAGCGAGGCTTATTTAAACGTATTATCTACACTCCACTATAAAGGCCGGCGCTTCACGCCGGCCTTTAGTATGTACGCCATACCTCATAGCCATCACTTTCGAACGTTATTGTCCCTTGCGTTGCTGTTGTTACGGTTGTCACACCTTGGTTAAAAAGCGTGTCAGTTACTTCCACATGAGGATGGCCATACCGGTTATCTGCGCTCGCTGAAATGACTGCGTAGGTTGGGTCTACCTCTGCCACAAACAGTTCTGAGGTCGACGTCCGCGATCCGTGGTGACCTACCTTCAACACATCACTCTGCATATACTCACCATGTGTGAGCACTAAATATTCCTCAATTCGTTTAGGCGCGTCACCCGTCAGCACAAAAGAGGTATTGCCGTAGACTAGTTTCATAACGATCGAAGCAGCATTGCTCTCCATGTCGACGACTGAAGTTTCTGGCCACAATGTCTGCAGTACCGCTCCCGCACCTACGTCGATAGTATCCCCACGGCGCACCAAGGTAATCATCGCTCCCTCTGCTTGTGCTGCAGCAGTAAACTGATCTACGACTGTGCTTTCATGAGCATTGTCAGTCATAATGATATGTTGCACATCGTACCTTTCCAGCACATCGATCAACCCGCCGATATGATCGGCATCAGGATGGGTAGCTACCAAATAGTCTATCGTGCGATCAAAAAAGCCCAGCTTGGAAGCTAATGACCGTAGCACCTGGTTGTCGACACCGCCATCTATGAGCACCTGGGTTCCATCCGGGCTTTCTATGAGCGTCGCGTCTCCCTGACCAACATCGAGAAAATGGACTAGTAGGGATGAAGGGCTTTCGGTCGCCTCCACTGGCATCACCCAGACAGCGACCGTGATAGCACTGAGTGCAGTTAACACAAACAACCGCACCTTCAGCTGTAATTCACTCGCTAACATACTATGTATGATACACTCGAGTGAATTAGTAATAGAACAACAGTGTGTATGTACGAACCTAAAACATTTGCCATTCCTGAACTAGACGGTATTTCAAGCCAGACCATCGATGAACACATCGGCCTCTACCAAGGCTACGTGAAGCACGTCAATCTGATTCATGAAAAAATTGAGGCCTTTTCGCACGATCTCGATGCCAACAGCTATGCTATCTCGGAGATGCGGCGCCGACTTGGCTTCGAGTTTGGCGGGATGAAAAACCACGAGTATTATTTCACCCAGTTTGAAAATGGACCAGCTGAATGTCCAGAAGGAGCCTTCAAAACGCTCATCGATGAACAGTATGGTTCATTGGAAGACTTTATAACCTACTTCTCTTCTGTCGCCACAACTCGCGGCGTCGGTTGGGCTATGACGTATATCGACCGGTCTGAGAATAAACTGGTAACCACCTGGGTGGATGAACAGCAGCTGGGACAACTAGCTGATGTCGACATCGTACTCGCGCTTGATATGTGGGAACACTCGTACATGCTTGACTACCCACCGTCACAGAAAAAGTCATACATCGATGCGTTCTTTAAAAACCTCAACTGGAACGTGGTAGCGGGACGCGTTTAACGAAAGAAGTTCGGAGTCGACGAAGAAGAGCTAGAGGCGCTACGCGCCTCTAGCTCTTCTTCAATCACCCACCCAACCAGCTCATCCGTCATACCACTGTCGGTCTTGTCAGTGCTGTTTGACGACGTGCTGCGATCTTGTTGTATGAAAACTTTATAAATAACTACCGCCAAAACAACGTAGCACAGAAATAATCCCAGTGGTGAGAAAGCTGGTACCGTCACTGTTGCCATAGGCACGCTGCTCAACCAGCTAGCAATAGTAATGATATAACTAAGTGACAGATAGGCTAGGTACCCCAGCAGCACAGAAGCAGTTGTCGACACATACCCCACCAGACCCACTGCAAACGTGAGGAGCATCGCTACTGGCACCATTGGTAGCACCACTACGTTTGCCACAACTGCAATGATTGATACCTCCCCAATCTGGTACACCAACAGGGGCAACACAAACACTTGTGTCACGAGCGTGGCAGCAAGAAACTCTCTCATGCCAACTACTTCCGGCATAAACGACAAGTACTTTTGAATAAACGGTGCTGCCACTATAAGACCTAAAGTAGCCACAAACGATAACTGAAAGCCGACGTCGTAGAGTAGCAAGTGGGGATTGATCACTAACATCACTACCCCTGCTAAACACAGAGCACGCAAAAGGTGATAAGTATTGCCAGTAAAGCGAAGGAGAAGCAGTAGTGAAGCCATAACGCTCGCCCGTACTACCGTCGCTGACAATCCGACTAAAAGTGCGAAGCTCGCAATCGCGACAATACCAACGATCAGCCGTGCTCGATACGGTAGTACAAACGCAAGCGCGTACATAAAAAATGTCACGACGAGCATGACGTTATATCCTGAGAGCACCACAATGTGCGTCAGACCAGTAGCGCGGAAGATCTCTTCGTATTCATCTCCTAGCGCCTGCTTGACGCCAAGTAGCAGCCCTTGTGCTAACCCTACCTGCGGTTCAGGGATAGCTGCTTCAACGTTGTCCATAAACGAATGCTTAGCAGCGTACAAGTACGATAGTGGCGAGTAGCGCGGATCACTGGTAACGATCTCGATAGCTGCAAACGACATGACATACCCGACGTTTTTGGCTTCTAAAAAACCTCGGTAGTCAAATGTTCGTCCCAGATCGGTCGTAAATGCTTCGGGTATGCGTAACTCACCCGTAACACGTAACGTATCTCCATATGAAACGTCGCTATAACGATCGGCGTAGATCAGGACGATAGTGTCGTTCGTCGCTAGATAAAGGTGCGTTGACGACTCGCGCTGGTCTGGTTCACGAACCACGGTGCCTCTGAGTTCCACTTCTTGACCAACCAGCGCCGACAATTGTGGTGTGGTCACTGGCTCGACAAAGCTCCAGCGCACCAACGCCACACTCACGGCGCACAGGATAACACTACAGATAAGTAGCCCGCGGGACGCCGCCTGAAGGCGAGTGCGCCCCGCTCCCACCCCACACACCAATGCTGTCCCTAACAACCAGAGTATGAGCGAGCTACTGGTAGCATAGAAACTACCGAGGAAAATACCGACTGTAAACGCTCCGACTGCCGTATAAAAATAGAGGTTACTCATCTGTCACTTCAGTGTAGCAAAAGAAAATGCCCCAGGCGCGCGTAGCGCACCTGGGGACTTGGTGAAAGGGTTGACGCTCAAAGGGGTGGTTGGCTGCAGCGCTCGCGTCGTGAGCTACAGCCTCACTTCTCAAGTGTCGAATGGAGGCGAAGCGGGTTCTTCCCCGGCGGTGCTCCTTGGGTGAAGGAGCGGGTGGGGGGGGTGGGAACAGTGACAAAGACAGTCATTGTCGCCTCCTCTTTTGAGTGAACCATGAACTGCTCCGCATGAACAGCTCTACTCGCACAGTATAAAAGTATCGCTTGGCTGTCAACATTTTAGCGTGCAAAAGAAAACCCGCCGGCACAGGGCACGGCGGTTAGATATGTGGAGTGGGCGCGCACGCCCAACCCCTCCCTGTGATCAAGCATCGGCCTTGTGGAACTCAAGATAGCTCTTCAGTCGAAGCTTGAGCTTCTTCCCTGTTGCCACGGCGACACCAACATCATCCTGCGGCGGTTGACGTTCGAGAAACTCACAGGCACTCGACAGTTCAAGGTGCCACGCCTTGAGATCGGTAGCCGGTATGTTATCGAGTCGCGACCTCACCTTACCGGCGATCGTATCGATCGTATCGATCGCCTGACTGGCATTCTCGAACTTCGTTGCATTTTTACGCTTCAAAAGCTTTCCTCCCTTTGTTGGGTAAAAAGAAATGTAGCAAAATCCTTTACTACGTCAAGCTATGTTACTCACCCTTATCCATCGCTTCGTTCGCTAGTGCGTCCGCCCGTTTATTCTCGTCCCGCCTTACATGCTCATAGCTGACACTGGCGAACTGCTCGGCTAGTGTTTTCACTGTATCAAAATAGGTTTTTAGGGTAGCGTCTTTTACCTTGTAGGCGCCGTTGAGTTGTCGCTCGGCTAACTGACTATCGAGCCGCACGGTGAGCTTGAGAGCCTTAGTGTCAGGGACAAGCGTTGCGGTATGCTCAAGGGCCTGCACTAGAGCCGTGTACTCAGCGACGTTATTGGTGGCTTCGCCAATGTACTCACTAAGTGAACTTATCTCTTCACCATCGCTGTTGTAGACAGCGACCCCAATCCCGCTGGGACCAGGGTTACCCCGGGCGCCGCCGTCGGTATGTATAACAAATTCTTGCATGCGAGCAATCATAGCATACACACAAAAGGCCACAGAATGATGTTTGTTATCATCCTGCGACCACATCCTGTTGACATTTAACATTGTCCCGGTGATTGAAAATGACACCCTCTACATCAATCAGCAAAATGTCGTCTTCTTCGAAAAGCACATCACCCGACTTAGTTATGTAGTAGGAACTATTTTCAAATTTTTCTTCAATGACATCGCTGTATGTCACCCCGTCAATATTTAAATTCCATTTTGATCACCTTTTGACCTGGTACGAATTTACTTATTTTTACATCATACTTTATACTATGTCTAGTATACGGAGCCTAGTTTGCAGGCGGCCCATAAAAAATGATTCTTCTACGTGTGCCAACAGCGTGACCACCTGGCCCACCTCTGGCTCTCGAGTAAATTGCTCGGGTTTTCTAAAAAACGCAATTGCCTCTTTTGCCTTGCCAGTAGTCGTGAAAAGCAGTTTCGTATGCTCCTTACCTTTTCCAAACACCGCTACTTCATGAGGTGTTACGTTGCTAAATCTAAATACTGGTTTAGGGTTATTCATCCCGTAGGGAGCCAGTTGTTTGAGCGTGTTGATAAACGCAGTATCAACGTCGTTTAAATTGGTTTCAAGGTCGACGGTAGTTACTTGTGCTGCAACCGCTGCTTCACCAAGACTACTGTACGCTGCTTCAAGTGATTGTTGCAACGTATGAATCTTGTCTTCCTTCACGCTGAAGCCACCAGAGAAATGGTGTCCGCCGTATTCCAAAAAAGCCTCACTACCTGCAGTTAACACCGCATGTACATTCACTTCACCACCAGAACGAGCCGAGCCTTTAAGGATACCGTTACCATCGCGTCCCCATACAAAGGCTGGTCGTCCGTGCTCCTCAGCCAACTTATTGGCCACCAGACCCACCAGTGACGGACGCCAGTCCGGGTTACCGATCACGATCACCGACGGAATCGTCTCCAGTTGCTTCATTTTTTTATGCGCTTCTCGGGTCATAGCAGCTACTACACCTTTGCGTTCGTTATTGAGCGCTTCCAGGTGATTCACGCGGGCACCAGCCTCCCCTTCGTCCTTACTAGCCAGCATTAAAAAAGCATCCTCTGGTGTGTCCATGCGGGAGGCAGCGTTGATCCGCGGACCGATAGTAAAGCCGATATCTTCCTCAGTCAGGAAGCGCGGGTTCACCCGCTGCTTACGCAGTAGTTGTTGTAAGCCCGGTCGGCGACTTTTTTTAAGTACCATAAGACCATAGTGAGCAAAGACGCGATTCTCATCTACAAGCGGCACCATGTCGGCCACCGTTGCCATACCGACCATATCGAGCCACCATTTTTCCTGACCAGGAATCAACGTGTGTTCAATGCGACTGAGGAGCGCTTGCGCCAACTTATACGCCACCGCCGCGCCACAGATCCCCGTAAATGGGTAGGTGCCTAGTTGTGGGTTCACTACTGCTACCGCCGCTGGCAAAACCGGTCCTGGTTGGTGATGATCAGTAATGATGACGTCGATACCAAGCTCCTGTGCTCGCGCCACTGCCTCCACGTCGGTTGAACCGCAATCGACAGTCACAATCAGCGTAGCGCCAGTCGTCGCTATTTTCTCTACCGCTTGTACTTGCAAGCCAAAGCCGTCGTAGTGACGGTGTGGAATATGGTTCTCAAACTGGGTGTGCCCCAGAGACGAAAACAGATCATGCAACACCACCCCGCCAGGTATCCCATCACAGTCATAGTCACTATAAATAACGATCGATTCTTGCTTCGCTAAGGCTCGTTGCAGACGCTCCACGGCCTTGTCTATATCGTGGAGTAAAAACGGATCATGGAGATGTTCCTCATAGCTCGGGTTCAGAAACACCTCGGCCGCAGCGGCCGTATCGATACCACGATTACTCAAGAGTGTTTGTAACAACGGTGAGTATACTCCTAGTTCTTTGGCGGCCGCAGTCGTCACTTCAGGTGCTAATTCATACCTCGCCATAATTGTGAACCATGATACCATGATGACATTATTTGATTAGTCTGATCGTATGTCTGCATCCATTTTTACCAAGATCATCAAACGTGAAGTCCCCGCTCATTTCCTCTATGAAGATGAATACTGTGTGGCTATCCTCGACTCGTTTCCAGCTGTAAAAGGTCAGTCACTCGTCATCCCTAAAAAAGAAATCGACTATGCGTTTGACCTCGACGATGATACTTACCTGCATTTGTTTAGAACAGCCAAACAGATTGCTAAGGCGTCAGACGTAGCTTTAAATGCTGCTCGCACCTGCTTGGTGGTAGAAGGATTTGACGTGCCACACGTGCATATCAAGATCTACCCAATGACTGACACAAAGACTGCTTTGGGAGAGATCTTGCCCCATCAGACAGAAGCCACGGAAGAGGAACTGGCGCAGGTCGCTACGCAGATTCAGGCGGCGTTAGAGGATGAGTAGCATGAGAAAAACATCACCGGCGCACTATGTGCGCCGGTGATGTTTTTTTACTTCTCCTCTTCGTTTATGTTTTACCCCTTTAACCGCAGCGCTTCAATCGCCGGCACAGTACCAAACTCTAGGAAATGCAACATCGCACCGCCAGCGGTGGAGAGAAATGCAAATTTCTCTTGAATACACAACTCTTCTATCGAGGCCACTGTATCACCACCACCAACGACAACGTGGCCATTTGCTGCTGCCAACAGCTTCGCTGTTGCCAGTGTTTGCTCAGGATACCCTGCTTCATAATTACCAAACGGACCATTCCATAAAATATGCTTAGCATCAGCGATCAGGGGCTGCAACATAGCCGTGGTTTCAGGGCCAGCATCCATGATAGACTCCTTCGCACCAACCTCATCTGGACGACAGATTCGAGTCGATCCCTCACACTCGACGATCACATCTACGGGCAGCAATAGTTTTGGATGGGACACTAACGGACTACCACTCAGATCGACGTCAGACACGAGCGATTGACCTACCTCATAGCCTTTCGCTTTAAAGAAATCATGTGCTAAAGCCCCACCAATGAACACATGGTCATAGATATTAAAAAATTGCTCCACCAGCGGCAGCTTTGTATCGAACTTGGCTCCACCGAGAAGAAAGAGGGCAGGGTGCGCCGGTTCACGCATTTGCAAAAGGGCTTCATACTCATGGACGAAATTGAAGCCAGCATAGCTTGGCATATACTCTGTGACGCCAACTAAGGACGCGTGTTCACGGTGAGCAGCTGCAAAAGCGTCATTGACGTACACGTCAGCTAAATCGGCTAGTTCACGAGCGAACTCAGCGTCATTCTTCTTCTCTCGCGGATCCTTCCGCACATTTTCCAGTACTACAATCTGTTTCGATGAAGCTGCTTCAATACAGTTTTTAGCCTCAGCTCCTGAAACTGCTTTGCAGTGAAGCGCATCGTAGCCCATACTCTCTAATAACACTGCAATTGGTTCCGTACTCGTTTCGCCATCACTACCGATATGACCAAGCAACACCACCTTACAACCATGCTCATGCAGATAGTTGATGGTGGCAACCCCTCTCGTAATACGAAACTGATTTTTCACCTCACCATCAACAATCGGTACGTTAAGTGAAGCACGCACCAGCACTGTTGGCGTAGCCCCCGTATCGATGTCATGCAGCGTCTTAAACGGAAGTGGGCTCATAGTCATTGGCTATAGTGATAATATCTACAAACTCTTTGGCTTTTAAGCTAGCACCACCGATGAGAAACCCGTCTACTTTACCTTGCTCAAGCAGCGCTTTAGCATTTTTCTTTTTAACTGAGCCCCCATAAATTATGCGTACCTTGGCTGCTGCCTTACGGTCAAAATGATCAGTGAGGATTTTTTGAATAAATAGTTTCATCTCATACACATCCTCTGGTGTAGCTACTGCGCCAGTGCCGATCGCCCATACTGGCTCATACGCCACCACGAAGCGTTTTATTTTACTCTTTGGCACCGCCCGCAGCACTGATCGTAGCTGCGCTTCCACAACTGAAAAGTAGTTGCCGTTGTCATCACGAGTGGTTTCACCAATGCAGACAATCGCAGTTACGTTGCTATTGAAAATAGAGGACACATCTTTATAGATCTCGTGGTCAGACTCGCCTCTGGCTCGTCGTTCAGAATGACCGACGATCACCGCACTGACACCGACACTCTTCAGCATCGGAAGCGACACTTCTCCGGTGTGTGCACCAGTCGTCTCAAAAAATACATCTTGGGCCGCGAGCGAAATCCGTCCCGACGGTGATAAGCGTTCTAACTCAGGCAAGAATGGAAACGGTGGCGCTACGGCGATATCTACCTCGTGTCGTTTGCGACCTAACCCCGTACGGATCCCTAGAAATAGTTTCTTCGCTGCACCAATAGTTGCAGGGTTCAACTTCCAGTTTCCGACGATGAGTGGGCGTGTATGTTTCATATAGTGCTAGTGTAGCATGTTGCCATTACTCTTCACGCCACTCGATGAACTGGTAATCATCGGATGTGTTGGGAGCTAAGGGTGGCGGGTTAGCCACCAACTCTCGATCGTAGGTGTTGTAACGATTACTGAAGCCTGAGGTTTGTACACCACCGTTTACCCACTGCGTTCCAACACGGCCATTGGACACAATGGTGCCATTGATGGTCAGGCTATCTTTAAACACATCATAGCGAAACGGTTCAAACCATTCTATGCAACTCCATCCATACCAAAAAGACCAACCCATTCTCGCGCAAGTTTGTGGTAGTCCACTTCTTTCATAATGATTACGACCAAACCGACCATTTTGGGCAACAAAAATTCCCTCAACCGTCATATCTTCGGGCACGTCCACGCCGATCAAGACGTCTTCTTCAGCGATTGCTAGCAACCCCGAAGAAGAGCTGGTGTAGGTAAGATTATCATTCAGTACTAACGTGGGATCAACACTAGCTGATGCCACATCTGCAGCCGCGAGCGATACTCGCATCGGCACCTCTCCTTCCAGCCAGACATTATCCTCAACAAAAATAAGTGGGCAGTTGGGGTCAAGTGTGTATGAAGCATAAAACGAGTCGTCATCAATAATGTTTCGCTCCGTATGCCAACCGTCTGCTGAGTTATACGCATCGTAGCTATATGTATCATCTACTTCACGCACCTCGATGTCGCCATCGGCTTCGAATATCATCCGGTAACCATACCCGCTTGAAGGGGGGATGTAGACGCCCCCTTGGTTCTCAGCCCGGTCTTTCATAGCCACTAGATCAACCGTCAAACCAGTGAAGTTGATGGGTGTCGAGGGAAATGTCCACAAATCATCGTTAGGACCACTACCAATGACACCATCTGCGTTTGACTGACTTGGTATACAACCAAACGTGCTCGTACAGTTCCAGGTCGATTGTCCACTCGTCACCGTGGAGTTGTTAGTGCCGTCCATACGTACACCACCGTTTGAGTGATAGGGGCCAATAATAGTCCGGTCACTACCAGCCCATACGTTGGAGTTAATAATGTATGCGTACTCAGCCACGGTTGGTCTGGCGTAGCGCGCGTAGACTGTCCGTTGATTAGAAGGATTACTATACGTACTCCCTACTGAAGTTATCTCTATAGAACTAATAGAGCCGCAGTACTCGGTGCTCGTAATATCGAGCGAAAACTCACCAATCGCACCTAACTCAGGATCTTCATACGGTATCACATATGGTCCTGGTACACCGGTACCATGCATGACATCATCTGGGTTATGTGCCAAGTACCATTTGTAATAGTTGATACCTGCTTCAGCAATTTCTCGTGCCTGTTCACGATCAACTTGATATTGTTGCAACCTAAATTGGTTCACAGCGTAGTTAGTATAACCAACCAGCATAGTAAAGAGAGCTGCTCCGAAGACCAAGATCACTACTAGCAGGGCTCCACGTTCGCCAAATGAGTTACGTATCATATGCTGTTAATAATATTACGTAAGGCTGCGCTTCCTCGCAACATAAACTGTCCAGGGTTACGAGTAGCATCGACGTTTACAATGATCTGAGACCGTATATAACGGACGTCTGTCACACTACCGCCTGACCCAATCTCATCACCCTGTTCATCCAAATAATAGAATGTTGAAGTGCCATACTCATTATTCTGTACATACTCAGATATTGTAATGACTTCATCAGGAGTGGTCAGATCATACACTGGAATACTATTGGTGGCATTGTAAATTCTTTTGACAAAGATTGTTGACGGGTCGTCTAATTCATACTCGACGTATTCAACACTATCATCGCGATCAATATCACTGTAAAACCCAATCATGTGCTCCTCTTTTCTGGCCAATGGGAAGGTTCCATTGTCAGCAAAGCTCATCTCGCGGATGTCTCGTACGAGTGTCTGGACACCTTTACGAGCATTATATATCTCATACGCTTGAGCGATCGCGTAGCTATTAGCTTTATAAAACGTCATCACACTGGAGATAATCACGAGCATGATGATGGCAAATAAACTCACCACCACGATGACTTCTACGAGCGTCATTCCCTTTTTGTACAGACCTTTGACCATATGATTATAATGATATCTCAACTGACGAGCTACTATGTACGGTCGTACTGGCAAACGACTGACTGCCGTAACCGTCAGCAGTTACCGTGAGCTGATACCCATCATCAGCATAGAGCCCAGAACCAAAGTATACCTGTCCACACAGTGAGGTAGTGCTAGTGAGATCCACTCCAGTATTCTGAAGACGGACATTTGCCCCAGTGACTGGCGTGGCCCCGCCACCTTCCGAGACATACACCCGTAACATATTACTACTCGCCGGTGTTAGCACGACCTGCACATCAAACACCTCCCCCGCCGGCACTGTCAGGGGTGACTGTGGACAGATCTCTACGATGTCGTATCCCGCTCGGGTGACAGACAGATCATACACGTCGAACTCCACTCCAGTGGCAATCCATTCCCCAGCAGCGTCAGTAGTACCACCGTAGGTGTTTTTAATGACTGGCTGACTCGCTCCATCGGTGCCAATTGATCGATCGCCAGTTACATTCACCACGACTCCAGACACCGGTAGCTGACTCTCAATATATGTCAGTGACCATTCGTGCAGACGTGGCGTCACTGTTGAAGAAGCGGTCTCTAAACGAGTGCGTAACCCAAGTGAAGAGTAGGTCGCGGGGTCGAGCGAAGAGATATCGATTGGTGAACTGGTAAAGCCGGAGCTGTTACTCGGCAAGTCTTCATCTGGAACCAGCGCTAGTGTACCGGCATTATCGTAGACAAGTGAGACGTTGACGCTGGTGTCTGGCGACGTACTGGCTCTAAACTCAGCCATGTACCAATTAGTGATCGTTCCCGGACTGGTGGTGGCACTCTCTGCGACACCAAGAGCAGCGTAACCAACAGGGCCACCGGTAAGGATCACACTGTCGCTGTTGAGCGTAGTGTTGGCAATCAAAAAGATGTCGTCGGTAGTAGAAAAGGTATCACTAAAGGAATTTTGTGTCGGCACATCAACCGTTGCTATGTTCACTGTACTTAGCTCATCAATCTGAAAGTTCATCGTCGATACCTGACTTTCTAGTACGGCTATTGGTGGCGTGGTCGGGTTCGGGTTAGAGGAGGAGAAAACGTAGGTACCGTCAGTTGAAAAACCCGGTTTCGTCACAACAATCTCATAGTTAGCTCCGGCAGGTGCCCCAGCTAAATATGCCACGCCATTTGCATCTGTATACCGGGGAGTGCTGATACTGGGAGAGAGAGAATCATTCACAAACAACACCTCAGCACCGGCGACTGGTATCACGTCGGCATCAAACACATTGACCCGGATGGTACCCCCACCTGCAGTCGTTTCAATTCCAGGTGGCACGACGTTTGAGACTAAGGCAAGCGAATCTGTCTCACCACGTTGAAACCAGCTCACTTCTACTTTAACCTGCTTGTAGTCTGCTAAGATACCGTTACTATCCGCCCCGCCAACACCATCAGCATCGTCATCAACATACTGGACAAGTGTCCGAATGGTGTACTCAAGATCATTGAGAGTGGTGGTGCTGTACTGAGGAATTACTCCGGGTGGTACACCACTAACAGTTCCCAGGTCGTTATAAGAAAACGAGCGAGTATACTCCATATGCTCGGATGCTAGCGCCAAGGCACCTGACTTGGCTTTTGATGAACCGACAACCTCTAGCAACAATTGTGACCCCGCCAATAGCGCCCCGAACACTAGCGCTATTAAAGCTGACGCCACAATAACCTCAACCAGTGACAGTCCTTGTGTTGATCCAATTGTGGTCCGAGTAAACATAGTACTTAGATACTGTCCGAGATAGAGTAAATCGGCGCAATCATAGCGAGCGCAAAGAATCCGACCGTACCACCGATGACCACCATCAACAGTGGTTCAATGATGGTCGAGAGATCTTTCGTCTTTTGCTCAACTTCATTTTCGTAAAAACCAGCAAGTTCCTCTAGCATCGAGGCGATATTACCGGTTTCTTCACCAACTGCGATCATCTCACCCACAAGGACTGGGTAGAGATCGTCTCGCTCAATAAATATTTCCGACAGCGGTGAACCTTTCTCTACTCGGTTACGCGACTCAGCTATGATTTGCTTGTAAAAATGGTTTTGCACTACCGCCTCAGTAATCTCCAGAGCACGCATCACGTCTACCCCGGAAGAGAGGAGCGAGGACAGAGTGCGAGCAGTTCGCGCTGCGTTGGTTTCTTTAGCCATCGTACCAATGATAGGTAACCGCGGGATGATCCATGACGTCACAATCTTTCCATATTTTGTGCGTAGACTGTAGATGAATCCCACTACCGCCCCCACTAAACCAATAAGTACTACGGCCGTATAGGCCACCATAAAATCGCTCGTTGCAATAAGCACTGTAGTGGTTATTGGAAGTTCTACATCGAGACTTTTAAAGGTGCCGGTGATCGAAGGCATTACATAGATCATCATCAGGATACCGATCACGACCAAAATAGTCACCACAATCGCTGGATAAATCATAGCCCCTTTAATCTTCTTCTTGAGCGAAGATGAACGTTGCATTTGTACACTTAACGTCTTTAGTGACGTAGCCATTCCGCCACTCTCCTCACCAGCTTGGACCATGGCCACATAGAGATCACTAAATACTTTCGGATACGTACCTAACGCAGTGTAAAACGGTTCACCTTTATTGATCTGTTCGACCAGGTCGGTAACAATCATTTTTAGTTTGGGATTCTTACTTTGACGCTTAACAACCGAAAGCGCTCGAGACAGTGGCAGTCCCGCATCGAGCATGGAACCTAAGTTACGAGTTACCATCACGAGTTCATCGTTCTTCACTCGGCTCAGTAGAAGATTAATCGCCTCCAAATTAAAAATCGATCGCAATGAAAAATGTTTTGCATCTACCACTGTATCGATCGTATGGCCATTTTGCCGAGCTACTTCATAGACACTGAAACGATCCTCAGCTTCGATCGTCTCAGTGACCTTGTTTCCCTCTGTGTCCTTTCCAGTATAACTAAAGCTTGGCATAGGTTATTCACTTACGACTCGTAATACTTCTTCCACTGTCGAAACTCCACGGGCCGCTTTGTAGATACCATCTTCGAGCATGGTGAGCATCCCCTCCTTACGCGCCTGCTCTTCAATTTCATCAGCTGTTTTGTTGGCCATAATCATGGACTTGATAGTGTCACTGACCGGCAACACTTCATGAATACCAGTCCGACCTTTAAACTGATCTTCAGCTCCATCTTTCGGCCGCCTAAAGGGGATTCCATTCCACGTCGCAGACGATTTCACTACCTGCTCTTCTTTAAGTGAGTCAAGAATTGCGTCGAGATCGGCATGCTTAGCAAGTTGAGTTTTTTCATCACTGGTGAGGACGTGCTGTTCGGTTTCAGTGCCTTCGAGTTTGCGCACGAGTCGTTGGCCGACAGCTACGCGCAAGGTAGACGTCAATAAAAATGGCTCGACCCCCATGTCGATCAAGCGCGGTATCGTACCCGAAGCGCTATTAGTGTGGACGGTTGCTAGTACGAGGTGACCAGTAAGGGCAGCGTTAATGGCCAGACTAGCTGTCTCTTTGTCGCGGATCTCACCGACCATGATGATGTCAGGATCTTGTCGCATGAGTGAACGAAGCCCGGCCGCGAACGTAAACCCAATATCCGCCTTCACCTGAGTTTGGTTAATACGCGGCATCTGATACTCGATCGGATCTTCGATGGTCGAGATGTTTACCTCCGGCGTGTTCAGGAGGTCAAGAATGGTATAGAGCGTTGTAGTTTTTCCTGAACCAGTTGGCCCAGTCACCAGAATGATACCCGTTTTTTGACGCATAGCGTCCTGTACCCGCTCCGCAGTTTCACCATGGAAGCCGATTCCTTCGAGTGTGAAGCCAGAGCGATTCTCGCGCAAGAGACGCATTACGATCTTTTCACCGTAAAAAATAGGTAGTAGCGACACTCGAAATGACACCTTCTGTCCATCCATTTCCATTTTAAACCGTCCGTCTTGAGGTAAGCGCTTCTCGTCGAGCTTTAGATTAGAGAGTACCTTCACGCGCGCTGAAATAGATGACGCTGCGTGCCCAGGGAGAGTCATGGCGTCGTGAAGGATACCGTCGATACGGTACCGCACGATGATTTGTTTCTCCATAGGCTCGATATGAATATCAGACGCTCCTTGGATAATCGCGTGGCGCAGTAATGTATCGACAATGCGGATTACTGGCAATTCTTCAGCCACCTTTTTAAGATCTTCCTCAGATACATCCTCACCCCCTTCCTCAATTATCTTCAGGGCAGAACTTTCTTTTGAAATAATCTCACCGAACTCATCTTTAAGCGTCTTCTGATACTGTTGTAGTGCCGCGCGCATCGACTCGGTGTCAGTGAGTCGAGGTAAGATGCGTAATCCGGTTTTCTTTTTAATAAAGTCGATCGCTGGTAAGTCAGCGGTATCAAGCATGGCTACCTGCAGGCTAGTCTCGTCTTTCTTGAATGCAATGATGTTGTGGTTCCGAGCTACTGGCTCCGGAATGAGCGACAGGATATCAAAATCAACCTTTTCGTCTTTAAGGGATACAAACGGAATCCCTAGTACGTAGGATTCAACGCGACGCAAATCGTCTTCGCTCATGTGGCCGCCCGCAATAAGTGCCTCCGCTAACGTGCGGCGTTCTTCTTTGGCATTTTTCTCTGCTGCAGAAAGATCAGTTTTGGTGACCAGGCCAGCATCGAGCACAAAGCGGCGTAATTGATCATCTTGAATACGCATAGTTCCTCCGAGCATCCCTACTCGTTAGTTCTAGTATAGCAGTGGGCGCGGCTATGCCGCGCCCACCTATACCCACTTTCCGAGTCGCCTCCTTCCTTTTGACTTTTCAATTGCAAAGGCGTAGAGTATGAGTACTTCAGTCATGCGCGGGCCTTCGGCCCGCGCATTCTGTTGAATCATTACAACTAAGGAGAATACTCCACATATATACGTATGTTTGATTTAAAAGTAATCAACTCCGTCTTGGAAGAGATGGAAAACGAGCGCGGTATTGCACGCGAGAAAATGATCGACGCAATTGCTCAATCACTGGCAACCGCCTATAAAAAAGAATTTGGAAAGCGAGGACAAATTATCCGCGCTGAATTTGATATGGATACCGGCACCACCATCTTTAACCAAATAAAGTTAGTGGTCGATGAATCAATGCTCAAGCCAGAGCCAGAAGAAGGTGAAGAAGAGGTTGAGCCGGCTGGCACGCCAGACACCAACGAACTAGAAACTGCCGACGGTGAAAAACTAGTACGCTTCGATCCAGAAAAGCACATCATGATCGAAAACGCTCAATTGATCAAAAAAGACACCGCAGTGGGCGAAGAAATGGCCTTCCCTCTGGAACCTAAAGATGATTTTGGACGTATCGCAGCGCAGACTGCAAAGCAAGTTATCATCCAGAAGGTCCGCGAAGCTGAAAAGGAGTCAGCTTTAGCTGAGTTTGGTCAAAAAGAAGGCGACCTGGTGATGGGACATACACAGCGTTTTGAACGTGGCAACCTCTACGTCGACTTGGGACGTGTTACTGGGGTCATGCCGTACGAGGAACAGATCCCCGGCGAACGATTCCGACCCGGTGAGCGCATCCGAGCGGTGTTACTGAAAGTCGACGAGACCGCTCGTGGTATTTTCCTCAAGCTATCCCGAGCACACGCCGACTTCTTGGAGGAATTATTTGCTATTGAAGCTCCTGAGCTCCAAAACGGCACTGTGGAAGTAAAGGCGATTGCCCGAGAAGCTGGTAGTCGCAGTAAGATTGCCGTGTACGCTCACGATGATCATATCGACCCAGTGGGCTCAATGGTAGGACAGCGCGGTGTGCGCGTGTCGACAGTCATGAGTGAACTTGGTGGTGAAAAAATCGACATTATTGAGTGGAGTGAAGATCCGTTGACGTTCATCGAAGACGCCCTCTCCCCTGCCCAAGTCCTCTCAGTGCAGATTGATAGCGAACCAACAGATGACGAGGACGCTGACGATAAACGTGGTCACGCGATCGTTGAGGTAGCACCTGACCAACAGTCACTAGCGATCGGTCGCGGTGGACAGAACGTTCGCCTAGCAGCGAAACTCACAGGCTGGAAGATCGATATCGTATCAGCGGCTGGAGAAGAGCTGGCCGAAGCGGATAGCGATGGTAACGTCGATATTATTGCACCTGACTCCTCAGATCTGGGCACCGATATCGATGCCATAGAAAATGAAGACGCTGATACTTTAAAGGAAGCTTTGGCGGAAGAAGATGAAGCGACTGGTGATCGGGATAATGTCGACGAAAAGCAAGTACACGAAATCGATGAAATCGATACTCCAGAAGAAGCCGAAGATCTCATGCACGAAGCCGAAGATGCTGGCGAGGTAGCCAGTGGCGAAGCCGTGCTGGACGAGATTACCGAAGACAACGCGAAGAAAGAGTAATTTTTCTTTCTGGGTGTTGCATCCACAATGACCGGCGGCCTCATGGCCGCCGGTCATTGTTCACTATTCACAATAAGTACGGTACGATACCGGCATTAATGAATAACGATATTCCCTACCTATGATCAAAGTTTTTGGACACTTATCACCCGATACCGACGCTACTGGCTCTGCCATCATTTGGGCGTGGTACTTAGCTGAGCACACCGGCGCTGAAGCCACGCCATACGTACTTGGGGAACTTAACAGCGAAACCCAGTTCGTCCTCAGTCACTTTGGTATCGATACGCCCGAACTGCTTGAGACACTGAATGAGGGTGACACAGTTGCGATCGTCGACACGAACAATCCGCAAGAACTGCCGGCAGCCATACACGAAGCGAACATCGTCCACATTATTGACCACCACAAACTGGTCGGCGGACTTGAGACCGCTGGACCCATCGACATCACTATGCGTCCAGCTGCCTGCACAGCAACGATTCTCTTTGACCTCATGGGCATCGAAGCCGCTGCACTACCTCGAGAAATTGCTGGTGTTATGCTCTCCTGTATTCTTTCTGACACTTTAGCATTCCGTTCCCCCACTACCACTCCCCACGACAAAGACCTGGCGGAGCAACTAGCAGGTGCCCTTGGGATGACGATTGACGACTATGCGAGCGAGCTGTTTGCTGCTAAGAGTGACATTTCCGCCTTTTCCGATAGTGGACTTATCACGCTTGATAGTAAGAAGTACGAGGTAGGAGACAAGAACTTCCGCGTGTCAGTGATTGAGACGACAAGCCCAGCAACCGTGTTGGAACGTAAAGATGGAATCGTAGCTGCTATCGAAGAAACGATTAGCAAAGAAGCCGATGTCGATGAAGTACTCTTCTTTATAGTGGATATCCTCAATGAAGAAGCGACTGTCCTCACACACAATGACGTAGTCAAGCAAGTTATTGCTAACTCCTTTGCCGTCACTGTTGATACCGATACTGAAGTCCTTCCCGGAATCGTATCCCGTAAAAAACAGATTTTACCGGCTTTGAAACTGTAACAAAAGAGACACGAGTCCCGCACCCCAGGAGGGTGCTTAGAAACACTTCCACCAAAAACACCCACCGCCAGCAGCAGTGGGTGTTTATAAGGTTTTGCTAGCCTTTGACTACATAATCGTCTCCTTCTTTCGGAACAGACACTGAATATTCCAGCGTCTCTGCCGAGTCGCCATTCTCTAACTGACACGTAAGACTGTATGTAACCCCACGAGACGAATTACGCTTTCGTAGGTAGTCAACCATAGTACCGTCTCTTGTAATACCATCTTCGATGAGTAGATCGTTTCTCATGAGAGAACAGCTGTCGACGTCATCAACCTCCCAACGCAAACGATAACTTAGCCTGACGTCAGACTGCGATCGAAATTGTGCTGACAGTTGATTAGTATGGTTAGTAGTAGCCCGGTTATTATTTTCTAGATCATTAATATCACCGAGCAGTTCCCTTATACTATCTTCAAGAGTACTGCGTGCACTGGTACCCTCCAGTTGTAAGGTTCCCGTTCTAAACTCAGTCGTATCAAGTGTAAGAGTTTGACGTGCGCCGTTATCGTACACGATTTCGTGTAACACAAGACGATAAGTTCCGTCAGTCTCCGGAGCAAAATTGACTTTGAGGTTAAAGTCTGCGTCATCACCACCGTCTAGGAAAAACTGGCCATCATCTTCATCAGCTGAAGAAGCAACCATGTACGTCACATCCCCTTCTGCTTCCTGACCGTCCTCATCGAGTACCGTAAACTTGAGATCGTCTTCTTTAATAGTTACGTCATCATTGGCAGCTATTTCTAGTTCCAGTTCAAACATACCTATGTCTTGCCCATCACCCCAAATGCCTACCTCAGTCTCGGCATCTTCCAGCCATGCGAACAAGTCTGGTTCGTCAGGGACGATTCCTTCTTGACCGAAAGTCAACATGTCCTCACCCGACTCGTCGAGCGTTCCTTCATAATTGCCTTTACTCGGAGACCATAGCTCAATCTCGTCAAATAACACGTTCCACTCAGAAGCAATGACGTCTTTATTGATTTTCGGGCGCAACAAGAAGTTAAAACTTGGTGAAGCACCAGCTGGAATTAGCAGTCCATATCCCGTTTCAGAAGCGTCATACAATTCGAGTTCCCATTCATTATAGTCAGTGTGACTAGTATCGATGTTTCTAAATGTATCACTAAACAACGTCTTGCGGACATTCTTTACCCGCATAGCGTGAAACACATCAGCTGGCGCCACCTCACTGTTTTCATTTTCAAACCGTAATGTCAGTTCGTTGAGGTAGCGATCTTCATCATGCGGCACCACTGTTATGGTGGCCACTTTCTGCATCCGTCCATTGTCTCTCACATAGTCTGTGATTTCTTCCACTATAAAGTCCGGGTCACCAGCGTAACTATTACCATACGCAGACCCTTGAGTAGCAAGCTGTTTCTCAAGTAGCGCCACCTGCTCTAGTAAATCAGCTATCATCTGTGCCAGCGAGTTCTCCTGCGCATTCGCGTGGGAGAACGTCGTAGCAAACATTCCAACACACAGAGCAACCACCATCACTGCGGTTCCTCCCTGAGTTCGAAAGTATGTTCGTTTTGTTTTCATACGTTTAGTACGTTTATATTATTAATGTAATAACGAAAAGAAGCCAGACCTGGTGGTCTGACCTCCTATGCCTCTAAAATAGCACTAGTTTCTATAAACCACAATCTCGCACAAAGATCGTCCTGTGCATAACTACTCTGACACCTGCCTCCTTCAATGACGGTAACACCTGTGCATAATGCTGTTACGAATACTGCAAAAAGGTATACTATTGATAACAAGGGGAGGTATCTCCGTTAGGTTTTTATTGCTTAGTATTGTTATTTTATGAATAGTATTCGTACGTCATTTACCACCATATCCTTATTAGTACTGCTTATTTTCTCTTGTATTGCATACGTTGCCAATGCGCAAACGAGCACTGAACCAACGCCAGCCGAACGATTTCAGGAGCTGCAAGCAGAACGGTCAGTCAACCAAACCGAGCGAGCATCTTCAAGCGAAGTTCGGGCCACTACCCGAACTGAAGCTCTTGCAGAGCGACAAGCTGAGCGATCAGAGAGGCAAGCCGCACTCTCTGATCGGCAGCAGGAACGCGTACGTAATCTAGCGGCCAACATTTCCAATCGGATGGAAACTGCTATCATGCGTCTTTCTGATATTGGCAATCGTCTTGCTGTGAGAGCTGACATCATGGCGAGTGAAGGCCTTGTTGTCACCGAGGCTGAGACACAGCTTGTGGTTGCTACGACTGCCTTAGAAGCTGCTCGTGCCAACTTGATGAACATCGATGCTGAAGTTGGGAATTTTGTCAGTAGCGCTAACCCACGCGAAGCTTGGTCAACCGTCCGGGCGAGCTACACTGCCACCAAAACTGACCTCAGTTCTGCTCGAGAAGCCCTTAGAAGCTCCCTGACGCAACTTAGAAACGCGTCGCTGGCAGAAACGGCACCAGACTCCACTGAAACCACAGACGCAACTGAGGCACCATTACCAGTTGAGGAAACAGAAGCTGTAACAGAATAAGTATGGAACCAACCCCCAACAATAACGAGCCCATCATCAGCGATGAAGAGCTGAAAATTCCCTCAGCTGCTACCAAGAATTCCCCGAGTAAAGAGACGCACCTGATCGCTCTCCTTGGAATACTGATCGTGGTATTGATTCTTATTTTGGCTGGATTGTATCTCTGGAATACCACCCTGACCACGACTAGAGAGGTCGCTCCCGTAAATGACGCCACTCGTCCGACTGCAGAAGAAAACAATGAACCTGAAAGTACTACTGCTGAAGCTGAGGTGGAGACGATGAACACCATGAGTAGTTCAAATAGTCTTGAAGCTATCGAGGCAGATCTTGAAGCGACCAGCCTTGATTCGCTCGACACTGAACTGACTACGATCGAAAATGAGCTCGAAGCAGTTGAATAACACTAGTCACCAATACCCGACAGCCGCTACTCCGGCTGTCGGGTTTTATATTACTTACTACCTAACTGCGTGCCCGGCGTTTGTTTGCATTTAGTATCAAAATCCGTACACTACGAAACATTATGTCTACACATTCACACGATATTGATTACAAGCAAGCTTTCACAGTCGAACCTCAGACTGGCTCAGAAGTGACGATCACAGGGGAACTACCCTACGAGGAAGTAGCTAAAGAACGTACCGCAGCTTTAAAGAAGCTAGGTAGCAACGTCGAACTTGATGGTTTTCGTAAGGGACACGTACCAGCTGATATCCTTGAAAAACATATTGGTGAGCAAACCCTTCTCACTGAAATGGCTGAACGAACTCTCGCTCATCACTACCCACATATAGTGCAAGTGCATGAGCTTGATGTGATTGGACACCCCCAGGTGAGTATCACAAAACTTGCCAAAGATAACCCGTTTGGCTTTACACTCACGGTTGCTGTACTACCTGAAGTGAACCTACCTGACTACAAAGCAATCGCCAAAGGTGTCAACGAAACCAAAGCAACTGCTGAGGTGACCGATGAGGATGTGGAGAAGCAGGTTGAGGATATTATGCGTCGCAAACTCGCGTACGAGCGCCTCCAGAGTAAAGCTGCCGCAGGCGAAGCTGAAGCCATCGAAGCGACTGACCCCACTGAACTGCCGACTCCAGAAAGTGAAGACGCTAAGAAAGAAGAAGCAGAATTTGATCCGGAAACGGCTCCCCTGCCCGCGCTTACTGATGAGTATGTAAAAGAGCTCGGTCAGCCCGGACAATTCGAAAGTGTGGAAGATTTTAAAGGAAAGATTCGAGAGCACTTGGAGATTGAGAAAAAACAAGAAGTGGAATCTGCTCACCGCGCCAAGATCACTGACCAAATCGTTGATGCTACGATGATGGACTTACCACACATACTCCTTGAGTCAGAGCTCAACCAAATGTTTGCCCAGATGGACGAAGAACTCAAGCGTTCAAACCTCAACCTGGAGGACTACCTCTCACACATCAAAAAGTCTCGGGAGGACTTGGAAAAAGAATGGTCACCAGCTGCTGAAAAGCGAGCCAAACTACAAATCGTCCTTAATGAGATTGCTAAACAAGAAGACATCACCGCTGATAAAGAGCAAGTGGAAGAGCAAGTAAAACAACTCATGGAACAGCATAAAGATGCTGACAAAGCCCGCGTCACCGTGTACGTAGCCAGTGTTATGCAAAACGAAGCTGTCATGAAGATGCTTGAAGAACAAACCTAGTATTGTGCTTGGGGCGAATCGTCTCAATTCAAGCTGAAATGAGACGATTATGGAGAATAATTGATCATTTCACCCCACCCTCCAATAAAAGCTGTCTATCGCCCCAGGGCGATAGACAGCTTTTATATTTATTACCCTCACCTAGCTCATCGTTTGCCATTGCCCATTGACAAAAAAGTGCCTGGACGTAAAATTGAAACATCCTCAACCATTGGAGAAAGGATCAATCATGAATGTGGTTGTCTGTGGGAACGGCTTCGGCCCGAACCGTAACGGCTTCTAGGCCGACTTCTCCGTAAGTCCAGTGTAGAATGTGCATTTCGTATATAAACTCTGGCATGCACGCTTCGGCGAACGTCGACAAGACCTAATTACTGGTTACCGTCGTCTTTAAGTTGGTTGAGCAACATCAAGAGCACATCCCCTAAGCAGGGGGTGTGCTCGCCAAGCCCGAGCCTTGTTGCCGGGCTTTATTGATTCCCAACTCTCTATATTTTTGCTAGGATGCTGTTACTGCAACGACCACAACGAAAGAAAGCAGAGTGTGGCTATTGCTCAGGCGCAACAAACGAACGCTGTCAGCAACATGCCCGTATGAACGTTAACTTTGATCAATTATGAAATATTCTGAAACCGAACAAGCTCAGCTCGTCCCCATGGTGGTCGAAAAAACCCATGGCGGTGAACGAGCCTACGATATTTACTCTCGCCTCTTAAAAGAACGGATCGTCTTCGTGACCGGCGGTGTAGAAGATCATATGGCCAATTTAGTTGTAGCTCAGCTACTCTTTCTCGAAGCGGAAGACCCCAAAAAAGACATTCAGCTCTACGTCAACTCACCCGGAGGGAGCGTGACGGCCGGCCTTTCGATTGTTGACACGATGAACCACATCAAGCCCGATGTCGCCACGGTCTGTACCGGTATGGCGGCTTCCATGGGTTCGATCATCCTCTCCCAAGGTGCCAAAGGCAAGCGCTCTATTCTGCCTAATGCTGAAGTGATGATCCACCAACCATGGGGCGGAACTCAAGGGCAAGCTAGCGATATTGAGATTACCGCCCGACACATTTTAAAGACTCGCTCTCGCCTTAACGACATGTTGGCTAAAGCTACTGGTCAGAAGCTTGCAAAGATTGAAAAGGATACTGACCGTGACTTTTTCATGGATGCTGAGGAATCAAAAAAATACGGTATTGTTGACACTATTCTGAAGTAGTACTCACCTGCTATATCTGATCCAATTAGAGACACCATAAGTATCACACACAGAAACGGCGGCGGGCACTTCGTGCCCGCCGCCCTGTTGTATCGACTTTCTAAGAGGCTTTTGCTATGGTAGATAAATACGGATCGATATTACGACTGAACGATTAGCCATTAAAGAAAACCTATGACCGACATTATTCTGGTTGCGGCAGCGAGTCTGGTTCTGGGGAGTTGTATCGGATACCTCGGTAGGTATATCCACGCCTTATCGAAGAAAAATTCATTGGAACTATCCCTTAAGGAACAACGGCTGCACGCTGAAGAGAAAGCCCTGCACATTGTTGAAAAGGCCGAACAAAAAGCAGAGACGATCGAACAACAAGCCAAAGAAGACCGGAAGGCTGAGCAAGAAAAGCTCAAACACAAAGAAGAGCGCCTCGAGAAGAAAGAAGAATTTTTAGACGAACGACAGATCAACGTCGACTCTGAAAAAGAAGCGGTACGAGCCAAGATTGAAGAAGTAAAGTCCCTCAAGGCTCGTCTTGAAGAACGAAAACACGCACACGACGAACTCTTAGAACAAGTGGCTGGCCTCAGTAAAGAAGAAGCGCTGGCTGAGCTATACAACAAAATCGAAGTCGAGCACCACAGTGACTTAACACAACGTCTCCATAAACTCGCCCTTATGAGTGAAGAGCAGTTTGAGGAAAAGGCGCGCAATGTGCTTCTCGCCGCCATGCACCGTATCGGTAACACGATGCCGACACACTTCATGACTGCCAGTGTCGAACTACCCAATGATGAAATGAAAGGTAAGGTGATTGGTAAAGAAGGACGCAACGTCCGGGCCTTCGAACGAGTCACCGGGGTAGATGTTCTCGTCGATGAGACACCCGGCTATGTAGTGCTGTCCTCGTTCGATCCGATCCGGCGTGAAATCGCCCGCGTCGCCATGGAAACACTCATGAAAGACGGCCGTATTCAACCCGCTCGCATTGAAGAGACAGTTGAACAAGCTCGTAGTGAAGTAGCGGCGACGGTGCGTAAGATGGGTGAAAAGGCGGCAGTTGACGTCGGTGTGAGCAATCTCCATCCTGACCTGATGACCATCCTCGGTCGACTCTACTTCCGTACGAGCTACGGCCAGAACGTACTTGCTCACTCTGTGGAAATGGCACACATGGCGGGGATTATTGCAGAAGAGATTGGTGCTGACGTTGCAGTAGCTCGGGCTGGCGCACTCTTACATGACATCGGCAAGACCGTCAGTCACGAGGTACCAGGTACGCACGTGGAGATCGGTATCCGGATCCTCCAAAAATACAATGTCGATGAGCAAGTCATCCTTGCCATGCGAGCGCACCACGAAGAGTATCCCTACGAAACGCCAGAGTCGATTATCGTACAGATTACTGACGCCCTCTCCGGAGCTCGTCCGGGTGCACGGCGCGATTCGATCGAAAACTACATAAAGCGGCTCGGAGACCTAGAGTCCATCGCGCGTGAACTAGCCGGTGTACAGCGCGCGTTTGCGATCTCTGCCGGACGTGAGATTCGTGTCATAGTGAACCCCGACGAGCTGAACGACCTAGAGGCTAACCAACTCGCACGTACCATTGCCCTTACTATTGAAGCGCAATTGCGCTACCCTGGTGAGATCAAGGTCCATGTGATCCGTGAAACCCGCGTGATCAGTTACGCCCGGTAGGTAAGGCTCAAAGAAGACTAAATGAAACGGCCGCGAGCAAAGCTCGCGGCCGTTTCATTTCTTCACCTCGTGTTCTACTCAGTTTTTACCGCTACTACAAACGTCGTGTAGTTAAACTTCAGGTCCTGGATGGACTCCTCAAGTATCTCAAGTCCGTACATCTCCGCACAGCGCCTTGGTGCGATGACGGCAGTCGTATCCGGCAACACACCGCTGTGTAGGTCTTCGGCGGCTTTAGCAGTATCGGCGTACGGAGTGATGTCAGCATCTGGCCACTTACGCTTAATGTACATACGGCACTGCTTGATTGCCTGGTCATGAGAAGAGATGGTGGTGATATGTGATGACGTGGTACCTGGTTGCACTAAGAGCATATGATGTACATCGATCTCGAACATGCGTTCTACGCCAAACTGGTGTTTGGCCATAGCGTGCACTGCTTCAATAACGATTCCGCCGTTACTATTTTCAATCGGGAAAATTCCGTACGAGATCTCTCCAGCTTCAAGAGCTGCCAGCACCGCTTCTGCACTTACCAGTGGCACGATCGTAGCCGCGGTCAGCTGTTGTTCGATACAGAACACTTCACCCGCTTTTTCTGAAAAACTGCCTCTGGCGCCCATGACGCCAATAGTTATTTCTGTTGTCATATAGCGACCATGCTAGCACAGGTCAAAAGAGAAATAAAAATTACACCATCAAAACATGTTCACACAAGACGTTGCAGAGGTGATTTCCTCATATATAATGTTTTTAAGCCATTTTACGGCACGTGTCGACATGCGACACATTACCCACTAGTTAACATTCTGAAACTATGAACAAAGCTGACATCATCAATAAAGTTCACGAAGAACTTGGCGTCACTAAAGCAGATGCAGAACGAATGATGGATATCTTCATTGACAACCTTGTCTCAACTCTACAATCGGGTGACGAAGTATCAATCGCGGGTCTAGGTATTTTCTCAGCAAAAATGAGAAATGCTCGTACTGCTCGTAACCCACGAACTGGTGAAGCAATCGAGGTACCAGCTATGCGCGTACCAAAATTCCGTGCTGCTAAGGCACTGAAGGACGCTGTAAAATAGGTTTCTCCACAGAAAAAGGCTGCAAGCTATGCTCGCAGCCTTTTTCTTTACCCACTTCACGTCGTTACAGCTAATTGAGCCCATTCATAATCGTGTCACTTATGCACACGTTACACGAGAAAGCCCTTGTGGGCTCATGATATACTATTTGTGTAGCGGAGGTATTACGCTATGTGGAAATACAAAGAGTAGTATTCTCACGCTATTTCCCATCACAAACAAGAGAGCCCTCAGCCGGGGCTTTTTTGTATGTGAACAGTGCGCTGTTACTTCAATAGTAGCTTATACGTAATACCGGCATCCCAGTGTGGATTCTCCCATGGTACAAAACCAAGCGACGTACACAGATGCTGCATCGGAATATTATCAAACGCCGTTTGCGTAACCAGCGTCGTGGCACCATGAGCTTTGGCGTGTTGCATACACCTACGTCCAAGCTCGGTACCAATCCCTCTCCCTTGATAGCTTAGGTCAATAAAAATTTCTCGTAAGAAAAAACTATCAGCTTCCCACCAATCCTTATCACACGACACAAAGCCAGCGAAGGTATCACCATCGTGTACCCACAAATATAGGCTGTCGGATAACGTGAAATTCTGTTTCAACATCTCAACCGTCTCTTTCTCATACGAATATACGAAATCATTGAACCGCGATTCTTTTCCTAACAATAGATTGAGCTCCGATGCTGTAGCAACTGGTACGTATTCCATTGGAAAAGTATAGCAAAATCATGATACGTTTTTCACTCTACATGCTTTGCATACAAGTCTCAGTTTATTTCTTTGCATTTTTAACAGAAAACAGTATAGTGTCACCGATGCAAACAGTGTCAAAAAACAATTCAGTCTACATTTACAACTTCATGGGAGGAATCCCAATGGGTGTTTTCGACGTGCCTGAATTATAGAATCACACTTACTCCTCTAATTTAGAACAAGCGTCTCGTGTATCTGCATGGGACGTTTTTCTTATATGCTTATGAAATCATTAACTGTAAAAAATATATCCAAATCATTCCAAGGACAGACGCTTTTTAAAGACATTTCCTTTACTGTGCACAAAGGCGACCGTATTGCTATTACCGGAATGAACGGTGTTGGTAAAAGTACCCTACTTAAAATAATTCTTGGTGCAGAAAGTAGTGATAGCGGAAGAGTGTTGCTAGAAAAAGTGACTCCTGTGTACATCCCACAAAAGTTTTTGGGAGATGAACAACAGTCAGTAATTGACTATCTGGACGCAGTAAAAGCCACTGGGCATGTGTTCGATATTATTGAACAATTTAACGTAATCCCTGCATCCATGATCGAAAATGGCTCCGTACATGAATTATCTGGTGGTCAGAAACGTATCTTACAGATTGCTGCGGTTTTATCAAAAGCACCAATGTTTCTGCTTATCGACGAGCCAGAAAACCACTTAGACATAAAATCAAGAACAATTTTAACTAAGATGCTACAGAAATACTGGGGAGGGATATTGTTTGTCTCACATGATCGACACCTAATCAATCAGACAGCAACCAAAATACTGTCTATTCAAGATGCTGGGTTTACCTTAGTGACAGGAAAAACATATGAGGAGTTTATGGCGATGCAGCAGCAAACTATGCTTGGAGCACTCGATAGTTGGAAAGCAGAAGCAAGGGAGGTTAAAAAAATGGAAGAAAATGTTCGTATGCTTAAAGCAAGAACTCGATATAATGACTCGCAAGCTAAAACGTATCAGATGAAGAAACGCCAACTTGCAGAACGTCATGAAGCACTTGGAAATAGGCCAGACTATAAAAAGAATGTTCGTATAGATATACATAACGTCAAAAGAAAAACTGGCAAACTCATTTTTAGTTGTACTGACATGAGCTTTGCATACAGACACGACAAGCCAATACTTGAAAATATTAACCTAGACCTCCGTTTTGGAGACCGAGCAGTACTGCTGGGACGAAATGGATCGGGCAAAACAACACTTCTTAAGTTATTGCAAAAACAAATTGCGCCACTATCTGGTGAGATCAGAATTGGAAACGAAGTCAAGATTAAGTATATCGATCAGACCAGCACCTTGGATGGAGAACTCAGCCCACTTGAGCACTTCTACAGCCACAGGTATACACAGGAGCAAGCAAGAAGCCTGATGGCACAGTTTCTATTCACGCAAAGCGAAGCTGCGTCAGCTCTTAAAAATCTATCAGGCGGTCAACAGCAACGATTTACCTTTTTGTTCACTTTCGCAATTGCTCCTGAATGGCTCATTCTCGACGAACCAACCAACAACCTCGATCCAGAAACGTGGGAGCTGTTATTGAGTCTTGTAAATGAGTACTCAGGCTCGTTACTACTCACCACTCACGATAATGCGTTTATCGAGGGAATGGTAAATAAACGAACGTGGGTGTTGCGGAACAAAACTATCAGAGAGTCTTGGGATGATGTTGATAAAATACTAGAGCAGTTATGAACCTACTGAAATAGAATCGTGCGGGTGAGAGGAATCGGTCACGAATAATTTCTTGCAGAAATTTTCTCGACCCCGACTCACTCGTTCGCAAGCTCACATCGTTCCGTCTTTCGATTCCTCACGCAAAGCATACTCATGCTTTGCTTCACCCGCACGAACAAAAATGGCTCAAGCTAATGCTTGAGCCATTTTTGTACTTGTGCGGGTGAGAGGAATCGAACCCCCGACTCAACGTTGGAAGCGTCGCATTTTACCACTAAACTACACCCGCTGTTTATGTGTAAGCATTAAGAACTATTTTAATACTTTCCTCAATGCGTCGAGATAATAACACACCAAATTCTTTTTTTCCATTGCTTTTGACCCTAAGATGAGCAGTTCCAAAAGGTAAACGTTTATAACGAAGTTTTGACTTATGCTTTCGACGATCAATCTGTACTTTACCAAACTGAGATACAGGTATCCCAGTCACTTTTGACCAGTACAATTCTGCACTAGCGATGTCATTATCAGGATACAAATGCACTGCTAAAGTAAAGTTTGTTATAGAGAGACCGTAGCATTGTATTAACCACTTCATAGTTGTGACTATTACGTCAGGACTTGAATTAGCTATGCCGACTGTGTCATTTTTTTCACCTTCACCAATATAAATACCTAAACCTAGATACAGCAAACCTGTATTCTTTTGGGTAGCCAAATCCTCTGTTGCTAGAATACTAGCTTCCTTATATGAATCTAGTTTCTGGGCATGCTTCTTTTTTCCCGACGCTGCCAACGCCTTACCTATTTTTCGTTGCACTTCATCATTGGGTTCATAGGGAATATCCTTAAGCCACCTACTTAAAGTACTTTTTGCAACTGGTACTTTTTTAGCTATGAGCGAATACGAGTATCCCGATTTACGCAATAGTATCGCTAAATCTTGGTAACTTTTTTTCATTATATAGTGTAACACGACATAGTTCAGCTGTTCTGTACTTGGTATGGCTCATGATATACTGTCGCTACATGCAATTGTTGCTCTCGTTACTGGTGATCGTTCTTGAAAGTTACTTGGCAGTAACCGGGGCTATGGCGGAGCATATCGCAGCTATACTCCCCCAAGAAGCTCCCGTAACAGCAAGTGTCGATGCGGCGGTAGCTCCTGACTACCTGCAAGAACTAGGTACATCCTACGACGCAATTCCGCAGATACTGATCGACAACCTGCCTTCACAAGAGGCTGCTGTCATTACCGGTCTCGATCAAGCTGGTATCACTACCCCTACAAACGATCCTAGTGAAGCTGTGGTCAATATCTACTGCACATACAGAAATGGCGACAGAGTCTACGCGACAGCCGGCACTGGATTTATCATTGATCCGAAGGGTATCATCTTAACTAATGCGCATGTAGCACACAGTCTCGTACTCGAAGAAATGCGTGGTGAAAGCGACTGCGTGATCCGTACTGGCGACCCGGCTGTCGCTACCTACAAAGCCGAACTGCTGTACATCTCTATCGCGTGGGTTATTGAACATGCTGATGAGCTGACTACGGCGAGACCAAAAGGTACCGGCGAACGAGACTTTGCGCTGTTGTACATCTCTAACGGTGTCGACAATGAACCAGTACCATCTACCTTACCGTACGTGCATGCTCGTAACCAATACCTTACCCAGTCTGCAGCTGACGACACCGTATCATTAATCGGCTACCCAGCGGCCACTGCATTTGCTGCTGAGAGTATTGACGCGAAGCTGCCTAAAATGAGTGCTACCACCAGCATTAGCGAACTAATGACGTTTGGTTCAAACCGCCCCGATGTGATCGAAGTGAGAGGTACACCGCTCGGCGAACAAGGGGTATCGGGAAGTCCTGTGATTGATGATACTCAGGTTGCCATCGGCATGGTTTCAACACTTGGGCAGGAAGAGCGCAGCTTACGAGCGCTGACGATCCCTTATATCGACCGCACTATAGAAGAAGAAACTGGCCGCACCCTACAGGAGTACCTGGAGGGCGACGTGGCCTTACGCTCAAAGCTTTTTAAAGATCTCATTGTGCCCTTTCTCCAGAATGTTTTAAATGACGCAGGAGTCGAGTAGTAGCAACAAAACAGCAGCGGGCATAGCGCCTGCTGCTATTTTGTACGCGCAGTAGTTTACTACTATCCTTCAACTACTTTGTTGTAGATGGTTTGGGTAGGGTACGCAAACTCGATACCAGCGTCGGCAAACGCACTCATTAACTCATGATTGTATTGCTGCTGGGCATCAAGAAAGACTGTGTAATCAGATGAATTGATGTGATACACCACTTCAAAAAGCAGTGCGGAATCACCAAAAGTAGTGAAGTGTACTCGATCTAGGCGAGCGTTCTCGATCGCACTAAAGATACGCTCAACCATACCGTTGATATCTTTCACTTTTTGATGAGGTGTTTCGTAGGTGACTCCAAAGTTCGCCACAATCCGTCGCTCATCCATCTTTTTGAAGTTTTGCACGCGTGCTGTGGTGAGTTCAGCGTTGCTGACCACCAACTCCTCACCCTGAAGGGTCCGGATCCGGGTCGATTTGATGCCTATTTTTTCAACTGTTCCCAAATCAGTACCAATGACGATGAAGTCTCCCACTCGAAACGGTTTATCGAAGTAGATAGAAAAGGAAGCAAACAAGTCGCCTAGTACGCCTTGCAGAGCAAACGCGATCGCAACACCACCGATACCAAGCCCGGCGATAAGCGATGTTACTTCAATCCCTAAGTTAGATAAGATAAAGATCGCTCCTAGAGCCCAGAGCACTATCTTTGCTATCAGTTTTACTAGGTCTGACATGGTGGCTGCGTTGGGATCGATCACTCCATCGCCATCCTCATCCTTCTCCAGAAAACGTCGAGTTGCGTACTCCACAAAACTTGAAATGATGTTGATAGCCTGCCACGCTACCGCAAAGTACACGAGAGCAGCAAACGCTGTGTCGAGCCAGGTGGGTAAGCTGAATAGTTGTACCGAAAGAAAAAGTGCAACTAAGGTGAACACCCAAGTACGAATACCTTGTAGGGCGCCAATGATAATGTCGTCAACATCCGTGCTCGTCTTTTTTGATAATCCCTCGAGTCGAGCAATGATCACGTGCTGAATGATTTTAAATACCAAGATTGACCCTACAAAAATCAAGAAAGCGGCCATGTAAGGGGTAAGGTCAAAATAACCCACAAAGGGTAGTTCGGTTCCTACTGTCGGCAATAAGGCCAAGGCTGTCGTTGTACTATACCAATCCATACTGCAAATGTTTACAAATAATGTCTTAAACCTAACAAATATACCCCAGTGACTCAAGTGAAAAGCGCGCCGCTATCGCGGCGCGCAAACACTTCTGCCCTATGAAACATTCACCAAGCACAATATAGCTCTTGTATTGCTTCCCGATGTGAAGGGCCCGTGGCGCGGAGATTCCAATAAATCTGCTTATCATGGCTGCTTATGTCTTTGACCTATTTCTTTTGGTCAGATGTGAGATTGGAACTCTGCTTCGACGTTGTACTCATGCCACTTCTCCCTCTGTTGGTGTGACGATTTCGACTGCAAAATTGCGAGCCGACAAATACATTTCTTATAACCCACTTGTCGACTAACAAACGAAAACGGCCGCGAGCTATGCTCGCGGCCGTTTTCGTAGTTCACGTACTACTACCCAACAGCTTCACGAGCGACTCGCTGAGTAAAGAAATACCAGTAATACACTGTAAAGTATGTTTGCATTGATTCTATTATAAATAGTATATAAAAATTTTAAAAGTAGCAGTTGCCCACAAACAGACGAGGCGGAAGACTTTCAGTCTTCCGCCTATCTCCACCGGGCTTTTTCAAGGTACGAGCACACACATTTCTGTTTCTCCTCATCAGTTCGCCGCCGCAACTCTTGAAAAGCGTCTTTGTGCCAAAGACCCTCAAGTACCCATAGCCCGATTGCTGCGGTGACGGTGTGCCGAGCACCTGTGGATTCAAAGACGCTGTAAGCTGGCGCCTTGTCATCAAGCTGCTGTACGAGCTCGCACAGATCAGCAACTGATAGCTTCTTCCTACAATGTAACGTTCCGCGGATCTCATTGGCAACGAGGCGCTGACAAGGCGGACAATCTAGCCCTTTCAATAACTCATTGAGCTGTTCTAAGCGCCCTTGGGGAGTGTTCATCTCAGCACCCTCCGCCATTCACCGGCGCAGATGTACATCGGGATAGAACGCTCAACAAAATAGTTGATGATAGTATTGATGCTATGACCTTTGATCACCATTTCGGAAAACTCATAACGGTGTCTCGAAGCGATATTCGCAAAGCCTGCTTCTCGAAACCAGTGATGCAGAACGGCATCTCGATCAAGCACAACACACAATGCTGCTGCGACATCCTTATGCTTATTATACTCATCAAAGAACACTTGCACGTCTGCTTCGGAGACGCCAGTGCACACCCTTTCAAGCAAAGCACGGGCTTCTTCAAGCTTGAGCCACATATTCGACCCGTCCATGTTATAACTCCCTGTCATTCATTTTGTTCACCGGACTACTTTTTTGTAGCGTCACCCGGAATTGGTATTCATACCAACATTAGGTATAAATAGCAATTTCGAGTGGCGACGGATTGCATCCGTCGCCAGCACACGTTTCATAAAGCGCGTTTCGTATACGAAACTATACTTCGACCCAGCAACCGGGGATTCCATCCACCGGCATAAACCGACGTCTTAGCTCCTCATGAAACTCCAGCATTTCTGGATTATAACCTTGGTCCTTGAGAAGCTGCTCGATTTCTTTCTTGGTGAACATGGTTTCTCCGCAGTGCATCAGATCTCTCCCTGTTTGAACTATGCCTCCTCACCTTCACAAAGTGAGGGCTATCCAGCCTACCTGCTTGTAAGCCGGATGAAGGAATGAATGATTCATTACTCTACCGACCAACAATGCTTTTTTCTGCTCTCTTTGAAACGAAACCGGCCCGCTCTTTTGGAGCGGGCCGGTTGGTGACTTCATTCTACTTCACATTACACACCAACCGGCCCGCTAAGGAGAGCGAGCACAAACAGAATCACGATCACTGACATAGTGTCAGGACGGGCGTCTGTTATGGTGGTTGAGTATGCGTATTGCATACCTTGAATATACACAGACATAAAAAAACTGTCAACAACGTCCACAACAAAATTGTTGACAAGCAAGTGCTGGTTGTTGGGATACGACCTGTTGCCAGCTTTAGGAAATAAATTCCATGAGTGATGGGTAACTTATGACAGTGAGGAAACATGACAACCACCTACAAGTACCCCGAGGGTATCGACCTGAATGAAACCATCACCGAAGAGGTGATGAGGAGAGGTAGGCAGCTCGAAGAAACCATGCCTCGCTACGACCGCATCGACAACAAGGGGACGCTTTACGACCTGAAAGATTGAAAAGTAATCCATCCTCTTTCGACAAAGTCGCCGACAGTGCACAAGGATGGGAACGAACGGTGGTGGGAGGGGCAAGGCTCCCCGCTCGCTGTTCCTTCCAACGGCATGACGATCGTCGATCCACTCTGACTACCTTGTGCTGTATCAGCACCTTAGCCCGCGGCAAGCCGCGGGCGTTCCTTTTGTATACAGACCTTGCACTAACGACCGATGGCCGCGAGCTTTGCTCGCGGCCATCGTCATATGCATATTTCTCCCTCTATTTTACTCACTCTCTACAGTACTGGAAGCGCTGGTAGTCGCTTGCTCCACGTTAGTGGTCGTAGTAGTAGCTGACTCTACCGACACCGCATCCTCCTCTGGAGTCTCTACTTCACCGTCGCTACTAGTTACTTCTACCTGTCGCAGCAATTTCCCTACGTCATCACGTATCGCCAGCAGTTCTTCTAGCTGTGTTTCAGCTGCTAACAACTCCCCAGCTTCGACTTGTGTTTCAACTCGATCAATCACGGCGCTAAGCGCTTCAATGCCTACTAGGAGTTTCTCACTAACGGCAGCAGTATCGTCGAGCGCTTCGTACGTGGCCTGAGTCGCAATCGCAGCTCTAAGGCCATTTTGTATTACATTGTATCGCTCATCATCGGTAAGGGTCATCGGTACGAGCTCATCGACTGATACTGACTGGCGTACGTCGATATTCGTCATAAAGCTGATCAGCTTACGTACGTCCACCAGCGCTTCACGCAACAGCTGTGCTGCCTCATGTGTCATTTCTTCTGGAGCAATCTCTGCCACTGCTGCTACTACCTCTTCTGCACTAGCGCTAGTAGTAGCAGACGTTGTGGCAGCACTGACTGCTGCGGTAGTGTCTGTTTCGACAGCTTCTACCGGAGCATCGGCATCGGCTTTAAGAGCCTGGGCAGCACTTACCTTACGCGCCACGTCGGCCAAACGGCGCTCCACATCTTTGACTTCTTCCTTCGCCGCACCGTCTTTTACAGAATCAAACAGTTCTTGAGCGTTGGTGCTTTCAGTCTCCAGTCGAGCCAACAGCTTTTCATATGAAGGTTGAGCTCCTGCTTGCTGAGCATCGGCAGCTTCAGATTCTTCTGCTACCACGGTAGCCAACACTGAACCATCCACATCACCTTGTTCTACTTGATCAGCTTCCAAAACCTCGTTCTGAACCGACAGTGTCGAAGCGAACGTAATTTCCGCAATCGCACCTTCGTCTGCATCAGTCGACTTTAAAAGAGCAATCTTCTCCTTCGTTTTAGCGGACTGCTCTTTCACAGCTGCTGCCACTTCTGCCTCAACCTCTTCTGTCAACTTCCCTTCACTGGCAAGTAAGCGAGCTTCCGCAATGCGACGCTCGATCCGGCGGGCTTCCCACTCGATCTCTTCGTATGGAGAAGAGCTGAGTTGACTTCTCACCTCTTCGTTGAAACGAACCTTAACCGGGTACAAAACATCTCCAGGCGCTGTCCGCTCAGCCAAGACCGGTACTGCCACGACCACAAACAACACCATGGTCGGCACAAACGCTTTTAGGAAGGTCGTGTTGATCCGTAGCTGTACAAATGGTTGCGAGACAATCGACTTCTCTTTCTTCGACTTGGTTGTAGTTGCTGTACGCATCGAAGAGGGCAACGGATGGTACTCCATGTACGTCTCTAAACGATCACGAAGCTCAGCCCGCTCAGTAGCGGACATACGAATGCCTTTGGCTTGTTTATGAAATTGTTCGCTGAAGCGTTTCATGATTATTGTTTGGTGCGTTTGGTCTTAGCGGTCGCCTCCTCTGTTTCTATATGCTGGCGCAGCATCTGCAACCCTCGGTGCAGCCGTACTGAGATGACATTTTCTGACACTTCGATGAGTTGGCTTATCTCTTTGGGACCCAAGCCGTCAACAAAGCGTAAAATAATTACTTCTTTGTATTGCTCAGGCAGCTTTTCCACCACGGTAAAAGCCTTTTTCCCATCAAGCGTAGCTGCGAGCGATTCTACTGAGCTTTCGGTCAGCTCATCAAAGTTTCCCTCATCTACTCCCTCACCTTCCATAAGCGCGTCCAGTGACTGCTCTTTTTTCTTCCGGTACTCATCGATAATGAGATTGTTGAGCACCTTATATAAAAATGGTCGAAAGTTTTCTACGTCATGCCCCTGTCTGACATACCCCCACACTTTTGCAAAGGTGTCGTGCACAATGTCGACCGCGCGTTCGCGATCGTTAATACGCATTGAAGCATGACGAAAGAGCGCATCGCTATACTCATCGAAAGCTGTCAAAAAACGTTGCTCGTGGCCCTCACTATTGCTGCCTGTACTGGTACGGGTCGCCATGTCAGAACCATTATACTCGAAGACGGCCGAACAGGCATTTTCTTTCATGGGTATGAGTGGTGTGGTGCGATACCTCTCCTGCTGCAACCCTTCCCCAGGGCAGCCCTAGGAAACGTACTTCCCCAGGGCAGCCCTAGGAAACGTATGAAGCTAAAAAATAAAAGGAATGAGCATAACAAGGCGGGCGCTTCGCGCCCGCCTTGGTACCACCTCCCTACTCCAATCCTTTGATAAGTTCCACCAACTCTGGCAATTCCTCCACCAAAAAATGATTCTTGTCTTCGAACGTAATAAGCTCAGCCTCCGGCAAAGCTTCCTTATACTTGAGTGCGTGTTCGTATGGCACTACAAAATCGTCTTTGGAGTGCAAAATGTATATTTTATCTACCTGCTTCGAGATATTATTTAGATTTTTGTCTAAAAACGCGAAATCTCCACCATCTTCTCCTCCAAAGTTATCTGGACCTGCTGGTGCCGCCACTAATATCAAACTTTTTGCTTTAATAGGTAACGTATTTTCAGATATGTATTTAGCAAAAAAATATCCACCCTGTGACCAGCCGAGCAACACGACCCCATCTTTAATAAATTCAAAGTGACGTTCAAACCAAATTTTCCACTCCTCATATTTAGCGTTTTGCTTATTTGGCATTGAAGGCATGAACACTTGATATTCCTCACCCAATTCCCTTCTCAACGTAGCCGACCACTTATCAATTACAGGCTCATCCGAAGCGTTCCATAATTTTTTATGTTTTAAATCATATAAAAAATTATCATAATCAGTATAAGCATTGCCACCGTGAATATAAAATACTTGCTCCTTTTCCATACTATATTTTCTCTAAGTGACTAAGTTGAGTCAAATCTGCGGTGCACGCTCTGAGACGCACGAGTCGTATTTCATTATACGGTGAGTGCGTCGAATGTGAAATGCTACAAAGAAGTTGCCAGCTTAGTTACTTAGAGCCACTCATTACGTTTAAAGAAGTACAGTGCCCCACTCACCGCACCCACAATCACCAGCAGCAGCAACCAGAACGAAAATATGTTGTCCTGCAGTGGCAAGGGCACGTTCATGCCGTAGAGTGAGGCCACGATGGTCGGGATGGTCAGCAAAATAGTCAGCAGCGTCAGGGTTTTAATGGTGGCGTTTAGGTTGCTCGTCATAATAGCTTCTGAAGCGTTACGAACATTCTGGATCGTGAGGAGTAGCTGCCTTGAGGAGTCGATAAGTTGTCGGTTAGCAATGAGGAGATCTTCCATCATCTCCACGTCTTCCGTAAACATTTGGATATGATTGCCGTTAGTCACCTGCCCTAGCCAACTATTGGTTGGCACTACCGCAGCGATGATGCTGTTAAGCTCGTTTTCATAGTTTACGAGTCGTTGTATTTCCTTTGGGCCTATATGCCGCAATTTCACCCGATCTTTATGCACGATCCGTCGTAACCTAGTTAATTCTCGCTCAAACGAGCTCGTGACCAGGTCGAGCAAGGTGATAAATAGCTTGGTTTTCTGGGTGGTCACCAACTGGTTTGGCTGCTCTATCAGCTTACTAAACTGAGGCACCTCCCTAAGCGCCATAGTGAGTACAAACGACTCGCCCATGACCAGAAGGAGCGGGGCTGTATCAGTGATCCGATCTTTTTCGTCGAAGTTGTAGCGAGTGAAAAAATAGTGCACTCCCCCACTGCGTTCCATACGTGGCACCTCGTAGAAGTCCTGAGCATCGGCCAGGATGGCTTCGTCGAGTCCATAGTCTCGCACCAGTTCTGTAAGTTCAGCTTCCGTGGGCGCCACCACATGCGTCCAGACACCAGCACGAGAAGACGGCAGCTCCTTAAGCTCAGTATCCTGAACCGTTTTAAAATAGTGCGTAATCATAATATTAGTTAATTTTCTTCAAAATACTTCTGTAGGGCTACTTCATATTCATCGAAAAATTTCAGCTTACTTGCTTCTGTCTTGTCTACCCAGCGCACCTCGCATACCTCTCCTTCCTCAAGCACCAATTCTTGTGCTTCGTCAAGCAAATGTGCTTCGTAGGCTATCATAAGTGCATTTTTGCCCTCGCTGTGCTGAAAAAATTGCGCCAGATGAACAACACGACCCACAGCCACATCGACTCCCAACTCCTCCTTCACTTCTCTTTGTAGCCCAGATCGAACATTCTCCCTTTTATTCAGTCGGCCGCCAGGCAGCTCCCATAGCTCTCGTTCTTCTCGGGGGTTTCGAACCACCAGCACTCTGCCCTGTCGCTCAATGATCGCTTTTTGCGCTACCTTGCCATCAAAATGCACTTCCTTTGCGGTATCTTTCATTATGTTAGTTTAGTGGAAAAATGCTAAGGCTGCAATTGAGAGAATGATGGCTAGAGCTTTTTGCAGATTCCAGTGCTCGTTGTAGAAGATGATTGAGAAGACTATCGGAATTAGAATATAGAGCGAATTGATGGTATGCACTATAGCTAAAGGACCTCCCAGGTGATAAGCAAGCAGTATCATAGCAGCCCCTATAGTTATCAGCACAGATCGTAGAACCGATAGAAAGATAAAGGTCTTATCTTCGTGTATGTGGAAGAGTTTTTTCAATTTTGAACTACCGCCACGGACATACTCAGCCCCAATACTGCCTATCAAAACACCAGTGGTCATCAAGAGAGTAGTAACAAGCACATCTCCCAGGAGAGTTACGGTATATTTGCCCAATGCCGAACCAAACGCAGCAAAGAAAGCGGTGATTAATATGATCAGCAGACCGAGAGGAAGGTTGTTTTGCCTCCCTTTTTCGCCTGGGTTGAGAAGAAGCAGTGGTACAAAGATACCCAGCAAAAGCCCTAACCACTCCGTACGAGTAAACGTTTCTGCAAAGAATATCATGCCAAGTAAGATAGCAATGATTGGAGAGAGTAGCTTAAAAAGTGGAAAATATATTGTACTATCAATACATTGTAGTGCTTTGACTTTAAAAATATTGTTTAAGCCACCGAATGCTCCGGCCATGACGCCAGTAGCAACCAATACATAGTTTAAAATAGTATTTTCACTGATAAATAAGACCAGTACGCCCAGCACTACAAACATGGCCAGACCACCTACAAAAGAGAAGCGACTACCGTCATAGTGCTTTATAGCAGCAATTTTAAATATAAAGTTACTTACTCCTGCAAATCCCATTCCTGTGACGGCGGCCCAAAACCAGAGTTCCATATGAAACCAAGTATAGCAGGTTTCATGAGAAACGGCCGGAAAGCAGAGCTTTCCGGCCGTTTCTCATTATAATTTGATGTCGGGGAGCCAAGTGAGAAAGTGTCAAAAAACACTTTCGCAAGACGTTGCCAGGTATTTGGATAAATACCGACAACCTGAACAATTTCTGTAAGAAATCGTCCTGACTGTCGCTCATTCGCTTCGCCCTTACTAGCGGCGGGTCACACCTCACTCCTCGCAAGCTCAAGAAATACCTCAAAAGCTTTTCGATCTCGACCACTACATACAAAACAGCCAGTCAAAAAGACTGGCCGTTTTGTATATAGTCGGGGAGCCGAGAATCGAACTCGGGCCACACGGTCCCAAACCGCGTACACTACCATTATGCTACACCCCGATTGAATAACAGTGCTCCTTCGCAGATTCATTTGCCGCGAATTACCAGACGCTGTCTGCAACCAATTTAGCGGCAACATCATACCATCTGTTCTCTAAAAAGGCGAGCCCTTCTAATCGGTACCAAATTACTGCAGGCCAACATCTTCGATGAGTTTGACGGTAGCATACTTCTCACTTGGAACAAGTTTAACTGCCGCGACATCGACTTGCCACTCCCCTTCATAAGCGAATTCGCGTAACCAAGACTCGACTCCCAAACCAATCTTATGCAACTTATGACTATGGACTAGTTCTTCAGGTCGCCACTCGTTTTCATTGAGAGAAATGCTGTACGCTGCTTGGGTTGCGAAGGATACTGTTTTTACCTCGATAAAATGAATAATACCCTCATAACTAGCAATTATGTCAATCTCGAAATATGAGCGACGGTAGTTTCTGGTGACAATATTCCATCCCTTTCGTACTAAAAAGGCGCAGGTTGCGGTTTCTCCCAGGTCTCCAGTTTGTTTATTGTTGCTTTTACTACTCATATGTTTCACGTGGTACACTACAGTTTTGAATACTCTGTTCGTCTTTTACGCTAAAAGACTGTCCTTTATCCACCTATCCACTGTTTTATCCCCAGTTTTTTCATTAAAGTACCACGTGAAACGTTACTGTCTTTGTTTCTCATGGAACTTTTGGGCGGTTTGAGCCAAACTTTTCACGGCCTGGAGTATTTCTTGGCCATAAATAGATAGTTGGTAGTATTGTAGCCGGCGATGCTTGGGACAGGTTACACGTGAAATGATTTTGGCCGTTTCAAGCTCCCGGACACGTTTTGTAAGTGAAGTAGTGTTCACACCCAGTGCTTGCTCTAGTTCACCAAAGGTTTGAGCTTTGGTATCAATCACTTTGATTAAAGGCAAAACGTGTTTAGTACTAAGAAATGCCAACAATTCCTCTGCTGGAGAGGTTTCATATGGAACGTTGGTGTATGCAGGCAGAGTCTGAGGACTTTCCATAGTATTTATTATTTTATCATATGATTACTTTAATAAATAAAGTGAAAAATATGAATATTGTACAAACAGTAAATTCTTGGGACCTGTCGGACGACAAAGCGAAGCTGTTGCTGCGTTTAGTAGTGGGTGTGACAGTGCTAGTACACGGTCTCTACAAGCTCAGTAACCCTGAGACCATTGGTTTCATCGGTGGAGCCTTTGAAAACTACAGTTTACCGGCGTTTTTTGCTTATTTGGTCTACCTAGGTGAAGTTATTGCGCCCCTTATGTTGCTGGCAGGCTGGCAAACCAAAATAGCGTCATTATTGGTTGCTATTACGCTCATAGTAGCTATTATTTTGGTTCACCTAGGTGATATATTTACTCTAACCGCAACTGGCGGTTGGGGGATAGAGCTCCAGGCTCTAATGCTTTTCACTTCAGTAGCTATCTTTGGCTTGGGAGCGGGCAAGTATAGTCTTGACGCTAAAGCTACACGAAACGTAGAGGTATAACAGCGACTATATCTTCATAATTGCAGACAACCGCTCTTTTGAGCGGTTGTCTGTTTATAAAGCCAATTATACGCCCCTGTGTTTCTCATGGAACCACCTTTGGCTTACAACTCTTGTTTCACGTGAAATATAGTGATAATAAGCACTAGTGGTATACTGGGTTTCATATGGAACTATCTGAGCGTTGGATCGATACCTTTGAACGCGAGGGATTTACCAATGTCTACGAATGGAGCGATCCGGCCGGAACGACCTACGATACCCACGCTCATGAGGGAAAAGTATCTCTCTTTGTGACGGATGGCTCGATTGTCTTTACTTTTGCAGGTGTTACACGTGAAATAAAAGCTGGGGAACGGTTTGACGCTCCTGTTAATAAAGAGCACTCGGCTGTTGTAGGTGAGAATGGCTGGATTGTGATTGTAGGGGAGGAAACAGAGGGGGATTCCTAGTAACTACAAGGGCCGGCATTACGTTTCATGAGAAACAACTTTTGGAGCTTGTCCTTCCACAAAACTTAATTTTTTTTTGTTTCTTACGTACCAGAAGAGACTGTATAGTCGCCGGTGTGTAAGATAGTTATTGTCTCCTTGGTTGCGGTAAGCTTCTTGTTCTGAGGCGAGGTATAAGTACAATTCTTCACCTTTAAAACCCAGGAACAGCCTGCCGTAGACCTTTTCAATGACAGAAAGAAGCAGGAGGCCTATAAACAGCGTTTCTAGCTGCTGTCTGTGGTGGATTTTTTCATGATTAATAAACAAATCAGTGAGACTGTCTTTGTTTCGTATAAAAATAAAAGGGAAGAAAGCAGCAGCTTTAGCTTTTTTATAACCTTCTGTACCAGCTGAAAGATAACCTGCCGCCTTTAAAATAGTGGGGCATTCTACTATAACCACCTTGCGTTTAACACTTACCTTCATGCACACATAGTAGCAGATGATTGTTTCATTGGTAGAACAAGATAATTGTTCCATGGGAAACGGCTTAACAGGGTGGCCAGGGAGAATCGAAACTTACAGTTTCAGTACAGGTTGTCGCTATTTTTCCAAAATAGCAGGCAACCTCTTCGATTCTCCACGTAAGTGCCTCAATGGCACTTACTCTGGCCGCACGAACAGAAAAAGCCCCGTTAGGGGCTCTTTTCTGTACTCGTGCGGCCAGGGAGAATCGAACTCCCGACTGAACATTGGCAATGTCCTGTTATACCACTTAACCATGGCCGCTTCTTAAGTTGTTACAACTTTTTTAGAGCTAACTCAATCCAGCGATTCAGTTTATGCTTTAAAACAGTGCTGACGATTATAGTATTTCCAACGCCATATTGCAACGTACGTTTTTTGCTTTTGCCCTGGATAACCTGACTCTTGTAGAAATGTTCAGGTGTGAGGCGCAATTTTCGACTCCATACTCGCTTACAGTCAGCCTCCTTTAGATCGGGGTAGAGAAGCAACCAAAACCTAATCCGTTCTTTCTCAACACCCATGTACGTGGTTAAAAAAGAGATAAAGATACGATGCACATCTGCTTCAGCGTTTGCAATACGAATCTTAGCCCGATCTTTGTTATCTCCTTCACCAGCATAGAGCATCAGCCCCGCAATAAACAGTGGGTCTTTATTATAATGTTTAAATTCTGTCTCCGCTGATCGCACCGCTTCTTTGTAGCGCGCTGCTCGCTCGGTTTGTTTAGTCTTGTTGATAAGACTGAGGCGAGACTTATTGGCCTGTGCTGCTTTACGGGTATTATCCGCTTTTACGACTTGAGAGAACTTTTTGGTCGCAAACCAGTTACTGACGGTACTCTTGGAGACACCGCACAGCTTAGCTATTTCGCTATACGAAAATCCTCGTTTACGATAATATGTTGCTAATTCAAGCTTTTCTGGGTTATGAACCATATACACTGTATATAATATATACTATCATGTGTTCATTTTTATACCAATACATAACACCAACAACGAGTGTTGGTGTTATGTAGCGTGATAAGCCTGTAAGACACTCGAACCCTACAGGTTCAGTACACCTTTTGGCTGTTTTCAGCGCTTCGCTTGAAAACAGCCCAAAAGCTTTTCTCGTCCTTAGCCCAAATCAAAATAGCACTAGCTGACGCTAGTACTATTTTGCTTTGTGTGCCTGCCAGGACTCGAACCCAGAACGCTTGGGCCGAAACCAAGAATGATATCCATTTCACCACAGGCACGTGGCTATCTTCTGCAGCCTATCTTGATAGACTGTTTAAAATCTAACGGCAGTTGCGCAAATCGGCCCGCAACGGCCATACTATACGACGGACTCTGCGAAAACGCAACGTTTTCTGCTACAATGCAGCCATGATAGTGCGCCAAGATATACCAAAAGAAGTCCAATACGTTGCTGACACGCTCGAACAAGCTGGTTTTGAAGCGTATCTCGTCGGTGGCTGTGTGCGTGA
>Ga0136601_1000080_pt1 | contig 46694 bp, 46 predicted proteins | sample AntRauMFilla2699_FD_181020 | JGI IMG/M metagenome (GOLD analysis project Ga0136601, IMG submission 181020) | Saline lake microbial communities from Rauer Islands, Antarctica - Metagenome Filla 2 #699 | ecosystem: Environmental > Aquatic > Non-marine Saline and Alkaline > Saline | place...
TAGTATACTTTATAATGTAATTTTGGATATTTATTCTCTGTCTTTTTGAGATAAATAATTCAATATGTTTAAAAAATAAAAATAAAAATATGAAAATAAATCTATTCAGGAAAATTTCCTCATCAATCACTGGGCGATTTATTGCTTGGTTTTTATTGGTTTCTTTGGTCCCTTTATTTGTTGTGAGTTATTTGAGTTATATTAACTCTAAAACTGCCTTGGAAGATCAAGCAGTGAAAGAATTAATCGCAGTCTCTGATTCATTGGAAGAAAACGTGGTCACATTGATTCAAGGACAAGGAAGTACTTTGGAAGCGATGAGTTCACAGCATTGGGTGCACTCTTGGAGAGAAGATTTCGGAGGAGATGAAGCTGCGATTGACCAGGTTCAAAAAGCAATCGATCATTTTTTTGAAAAAGGAAGAGAGGACTTTTATGAAGTATTTATGATAGACGATAGGGGAAGAATAATTGCCTCTACTGATGATAGTGTAATCGGAGATGATAAGTCAGATGATGATTATTTTGTTGGAGCTAGGGATAAAATGAAAACTCACCTAAAAGATGTTTATACTTCGTCTACAACTGGGAAGACAGGATATGTTATTTCTACGCCGGTTATTGATCATGCTGGAAATTTCGCAGGAGTTATCGCAGGAAGGGTAGATGTATCTATTTTAAATGGTGTTCTTAGAAGTATTGATGATGCTGGAGATACTTACAAAGCTCATTTAGTTGATTCAGATGGATATATTTTTACTCTTCCAAAGTTTGGAAGTGAAGAGGACATTCTAAGACTCAGAGGTGATTCGGAAGGTGTGAAAAAGGCATTTAATACGAAAGAGGACGTAGTTGATTTGCATAATATAGATTGGAGAGGCAAAGAAGTCATTGGTTCATTTATGACCGAACATTTAAGAGAAAGACTTGAAACAGATTGGGTTTTGGTTGCTGAGGTTGATGTGGCAGAAGTGGAGGCTCCAGTTGTTGCTTTGCGAAACAGAATTCTAATAATTACATTGGGAGTATTACTTGGAATTATAATTTTAGCTTGGTATGCCTCTAGGTCAGTAGGGGAATTTATTCGTCGACCAATTAGGAGTATTGTTAGCCAGTTAGCGACTGCATCTAGTCAGCTTTCTTCTTCTTCGCAACAAGTTTCAGCTAGTTCTCAGCAAAATTCATCTATTGCTCAACAAGTAGCATCAGGTGCTTCTCAGCAATCAAAACAATCCGAAGAAGTCTCCAAAACTATTTCTCAAATGGCAACAGCTATTCAACAAATGTCAGCATCTTCTCAAGAAGCTGCTGCTGTAGCTACGCAAACTTCACAAATAGCTCAAGAGACAGGAGAAAGTTCAGAAGGAATTACTAAATTTGTAGAAACTATTGCTGATATCTCCAGTCAGACCAATCTTTTAGCACTTAATGCTGCTATCGAAGCTGCTCGAGCGGGAGAGGCTGGTCGTGGATTTGCAGTTGTTGCTGATGAAGTGAGAAAATTAGCCGAAAGTTCTAATAAGTCAGCTGATGAAATTGCGATTGTTATCGAAGAAGTTGGGACAAAGGTGGGGACAACAATATCCTCTATTCAAAAAGTTTCTGCTAAGATTCAAGAATTATCAGCTGTTTTTCAAGAGCAAGCTTCTTCTGTTCAGCAAGTGGCCAAGACTATGGATTCAGTTGCTTCTGTGGCTGAGCAAAACTCTTCTGGTGCTCAACAGTTATCTGCCTCTACGCAACAACAGAGCTCAGCCAATCAACAAGTAGCCGCCGCCGCTCAGCAGTTGCAATCATTGGGAGTGGAGCTCCAAAAATTGGCAGGAGGAATAAGTGAGGTAGATGCCAAAATTAAAATGCACAAAGCCGATGAAGAGAAAGGTAAAGAATCAATGGAATTTTCTCAATCTAGAGATACTGATAATTCTGATGCAGAAAAAAATGAAGATGTTGAAATTGAAGAAACAGTTGCAGAAGAGGTGGCTGAGGATGATAAAGAAACTAAAGAAAATAAAGAGGATAAGTCAGAGCGCAAAAAAAGAACTACTAAAGTAATGCGCGAAGAATAAGTACACTCTATTTTGAAACATTATAATGCATAAAAAAATGCCAAATAAAAAACAAGATATAAAGGAAATAATTAAAGATGTTGCTAATCAAGATGATGAAGCAAAAAATAAGACAGAAGATCTGATTCAGCTGGTTGTTTTTAGGTTGGATAATGAAGAGTATGGCGTCAATATAACAGAGCTTAAGGAGATTAGTAGGCTTCTTGATATTACTCCTGTACCCAATTCGCCAGAGTTTATTAAGGGAATCATGAATTTACGAGGAAAGGTTTCTGTGGTAATTGATCTCGAAAAAAGATTTAACCTTGTCCGCGAAAACAAGGCCGATAATAGTCAGAAGCATATAATAGTTTCTGAGATAGAGGGCAATACTTTTGGTGTTATTGTTGATCAAGTAACGGAAGTTTTACGTATTCCTGTTTCGAGCATCAAAAAAGCCCCGTCACTTGTTTCGGCAAAAATTAACTCTGACTTTGTCACTGGAGTGGCAATAGTAGAAGTAGAAGATGATGAAGAAAATAATGAAATAAATAAAAAGAAAAAGAGCGTGAGCAAGAAGGATGATTCAAGACTAGTGATATTAATCGATCTTTTTAAGATGCTTAGTGAAAAAGAGCTTCTTGAACTAGGTAGTTTGACGAAAGATATCCAAGAGAGCAATAAGTAATTATTAAAATATTTAAAATATGGAATTTAGTGAGAAAACACTCCAGGGAGTAGCTGATAAGGGCTCAACAAAGGCTGCTAAAGCTTTTTCAACAATAGCTAAAACCGATGTCGATGTATCAACCTCTGTTGTAAAAACAATACTTTTCAAAGATCTAATAAAAACTATTACACCCACCAAAGAGCACTCTATTGTAGTTTATGCTCAGGCTATGACAGGTGATGGTGTTTCAATACTTACAATGTCGCGAGAAGATGCTTTGATGTTAGTAGATCTTCTCAATCAACAAGCAGTAGGAACTACTGGAATTCTTAAAGATATTGATAGGTCAGCCATAAAGGAAACGCTAAATATTTTATCAAATTCTTATGTTAACGCACTATCTGAAGATGCAAATATTGAGCTTACTGTCGATGTTCCAGCTATGATAATAAGCAACAGATTGAGTAGTATCCTTGAAACATCCCTCAAAGATCCTAAAGATAAAGCTGTAGTATTTGAATCAACACTTAGTATATCTCAGTATGAGCTAAAAACATCCCTCTATCTTATTTTTAATAAAGAATTAGGGGAATTAATTAAAAATAAATAATAATTAAAAAAATATGAATAAAGATATCAAAATTCTCACGGCAGATGATTCATCTTTTATGCGAAAAGTCCTTTTGGACATATTGAAGGAGGCTGGTTTTTCTAATTTTATCGAAGCAGAGAATGGTAAAGAGGCAATAGAAAAATATGAACAGGAGAAGCCAGATTTAGTTCTCTTGGATATTGTTATGCCAGAGGTTGATGGGTTGGAAGTTATTAAAAGGATTGGCAGACAAGCCAATATTATTGTTGTTTCTGCTGTCGGACAGGATGCGATGATCGAAGATGCTAAGAACAGTGGAGCCAAAGGTTATATTGTTAAGCCCTTTGAAAGGGAAAAGGTTATTGAAGAAATAGAAAAAGTGGTAGCTTAAGCAGATATATAATTTTTTTAAAATAACATTATGCGACTTGTCCCTAAAATACTTTTTATTGATGATGATAAATTTTTTTTAGAATTTTATCAGTCAGAATTAGCTCAATACAATGTTAATACTGAGTTTGCTCTTGATGGTGAAGAGGGAATAGAAAAAGCTAAAGAGTTAAATCCTGATGTAATACTATTAGACGTCATCCTTCCCAAGAAGGATGGTTTTGAGGTTTTAGAAGAGTTGAAAAAAAATGATAAAACAAAAGATATTCCAGTAGTTATTATTTCAGGACTAAGTGCCAAAAAAGATCTTGATAAGCTTTTGCAGCTTGGGGCGGTTAAGACATTTAATAAGCTAACTCATCTACCCAAGGATGTTGCTGGATATGTCCAGAGTCTTATAGAAAATAAAGTCCCACAAGAAGAGGTGTCATCCAATAAAGAAACTAGTCTCTCAGGTGAAAAAATTAATGCTATATTTAGTGATAGCTTGCAAGAAATAGAGGGATCTTTTAGAAAGATGTTTGAAAAGGGTGCAAGTCTTGAAGACTTTAATGTGTCTTTGATTCCAGATTCAACTTTCAATGATAATATAGAAGAGTTGTCAAAAACTCCAGGAACTATTTTTATTTACGGTGAAATCGAAGCTGAAGAACCCGGACTAGCTATTCTTTCAATAAAGAGAGATGATACACTTTCATTAATAAAACTTATTGAAAAAGGGATGGTGGGCAAAGAGTTGGATCTTAAGTCGAGTGATAGGGTAATAGAAGAATTTTTTAATATTATTATCAATGCTTTCCTTAATAAGCTTTCTTCTTCGGTTCCTGGAAGGTTAATTCTAACTCCTCCAAAAATCAATAGTCCAGAAGCTATGAAGAAAGTTATCGATGAAGCTAAGGTGAAAAAGCATGGTAATAAGTTAGTTGTATTTCTAGAAGAGGCTTATACGATTGAATCTCTGGATTTGAGTTTTTCTATATTTATTACATTTGGAGGAGGATTATTTAAAAAATAGAATATGTCTAATAAAAAAAACAAAGACATAAGGATTCTTGTGGCTGATGACTCTTCTTTTATGAGAAAATATATAAAAGAATTTCTTCAAGAAGCTGGTTTTTCAGACGTGATTGAGGCTGGAAACGGAGAAATGGCCATAGAGCTTTATGAAAAAGAAAAGCCCGACATCATTCTCTTGGACTTGATTATGCCTGTTCAGGATGGTTCGGTTGTGCTAGACAAGCTTGTGGCTAAGGGAGCTAATGTAGTCATTATCTCAGCTATGGGGCAAAAGAAAGTAATTGACAGGATGATAGAAAGTGGAGCTAAGGGTTATTTTATAAAACCTTTTTTCTCTGCTGAAGAAATAAAGAATAAAATAAACCAAGTTTTAAAAGAAGACTAATTTGTGGATTTTGGTAAATGAATTGTATGGTATTTTTTTATAAAATAGATACTAGATTTTTTTATGAAAAATAAAATAAAAGTATTAATTGTAGATGATTCTTTTTTCATGAGGAAGCTTCTCAGGGATGTCTTGGGCGCCTCTCAATCAATAGAGATAGTTGGAGAAGCTAAAAATGGTGTCGAGGCTATAGGTGAGGTTTTGCGATTGAAACCCGATATAATTACAATGGACTTCAATATGCCAGACTTAAATGGTGCTCAGACAACTGAAAAGATATTGAATGAAACCGATTATCGTCCAGCTATCATAATGTTATCAGCCTATACTCAAGAAGGAACAAAGGAGACATTTAAAAGTTTACGCTCAGGGGCAGTTGATTTTATTTCTAAGCCATCTGGCGAATTGTCTTTAAATATCGAGGTTATCAAGGATGAACTTATAGATAAAATCAAATTAGCAAATCAGGCTAAAATTAAAAAGTATTCAAAAATAAAACCCAAGAAAAGCAGTAACAAAAAACCCAAAAAAACCCCAGTAGCAAAGATTATAGTTATTGGAAGTTCAACTGGAGGTCCGCCAGTAGTTGAAAATATAATATCAAAGCTTCCAGAGGACTTGCCGGCAGCTGTTATGGTTGCGCAACACATGCCTAAGCGTTTTACGGAGGCTTTTGCCAAAAGACTAAATAAAATAACTACTATGGAAGTTAGGGAGGCTAAGGAAAATGACTTAGTAATGTCTGGATTGACCTTAGTAGCTCCAGGGTCGCACAACACTAAGGTTGATAAAAAAGAGATTGCGGGCATTGAAAAAGAAATTGTAAAAATATCCAAAGAAATGGGAAAAAAAGATTTGTGTCCATCAATAGACACTTTGATGACATCAATTGCTGATTGTTATGGAGATAAGGCAGTGGGTATTATACTCACAGGCATGGGTAGCGATGGAGCAGAAGGTATTAAAAAAATAAAAGAAGCCGGAGGCTATGCTATTGTCCAGGACCCAAAAACGACTGTTGTTGATTCAATGGTTCAGTCGACAATAGACCTGGGAGTTGTAGATGAAATATTGAAACCAGAGGATATTGTTAAAAAAATAATTGAATTATCTTCTTAAGAAAAATGGTTGATTTATCAAAATATAAAGATATTTATGTTAGTGAAGCAAAGGATCATTTGCAAAAATTGAATGATAATCTTTTAGCTTTGGAGAAGAAAAAAGGAGGTAAAGATATATTAAACGAACTAATGCGATCTTCTCATACAATCAAGGGATCTTCAGCTACGATGCAGTATGAGAAAACTGCTTTTCTTGCACATGTGATGGAGGATATTTTTGATTATGCTCGTAATGATATGATTAAAATTACTCCTGAGATTATCAATAAACTTTTTAAAGCTGTGGACACTTTGGAGAAATCAGTTAAGTCAGTTAGTAAGAAGGGCAAGGAGTTTAATTGTGATAGAGTTTCCAAGGAAATTAAAAAAATATCTGGAGTCGCAACTGAAGGGGTGGGTAAGTCTAAGAGAGGTTCTGATGATACGCCAGTAATAAAAAAATCAAAAAAGGAGAGCAGTAAAAAAGTCGCAAGTAAAAATAAAAAAAAAGGAGCTAACAAGGAAATAGATAATGCAGATAATCAATTGCCTGAAATTGAAAAAATAACTCACATAAAGGTACCGGTTGATAGATTAGATATTCTAATGGACTTAATGGAGGAGTTGTTGATAAATAAAATGAAGCTTAGTCAGATCTCAGGTGAGAGTACGAAATTGAAAGAAATATCTGATCAGCTTAGTCGCTTGACTTCAGATATTCAGCATCAAGTTATGCAAGTCCGCCTAGTTCCTGTGGAGCAAGTTTTTGGGCGTTTTCCTAGGATGGTAAGAGATCTTGCCAAAAAGAAAGGAAAAAAAATAGAATTTAGTATGTCTGGATCAGACATGGAGCTTGATAGAACGATAGTCGATAAACTAGGGGAACCATTGGTTCATCTTTTAAGAAATGCTGTGGACCATGGAATAGATGAATCTGGAAAAATTAAGTTAGACTCAAGAAGAGAAAATGAATTTGCACTTATTTCCGTCGAAAATACGGGCAATAGTATTGATATTAACAAAATCAAAGAATCTGCTGTGAGGAAAGGAATAGTTGATGATAAGGAAATTAGAAATTTTGATAAGGCTGCGATTGCAGATTTAATTTTTAATCCACGTTTGTCAACTAAGAAAAAGGTAACAGAAACATCTGGACGTGGTGTAGGATTGAGCGTGGTCAAAAATTTTGCTGAACAAATCGGCGGTAGAGTGATAGTAGACCCAAGTCTTCCTCAGGGGGGAGTAAGATTTACGCTGGAGCTCCCATTAACTCTCGCTATTATTAATGCATTGCTTGTTGAGGTCAATGGATTTACGTTTGCTATTCCGTTTTCAAACATCAATAAGTCAGTAAGTGTATCGCAGGAAAATATAAAAAGCATGGCTGATCAGGATGTGGCTATAGTAGGTGATGATTATATTCCTTTGGCTAGGCTCGATAAGATTTTCGATATTACAAAAAAAATAGAGAAAGAAGAGTCTAGTAAGGATAGTAAGGACGATAATCTAAATAAAGAGCATCAAAGAAAAAAGGAGACAGTTGTTATTGTTCGAAGAGGGAAAGATAAGGCAGGGATTGTTGTTGAAAAGTTGCTAAATGAGCAAGAGATTATAGTTAAGCCCTTGCCCCCAGTTCTAAGAGGTATAAAAGGATCTTCTGGTTCGACAATTCTTGGCAATGGGAAGACAATTTTAATAATTGACGTTGTGACATTGCTTGAGGAAAAAAATAAATTATTGAGAATTAAATAAAAAATGTTAAAAAATATTGATAAAAAGGGCATAATTCATGAATGCCGATTATTGAATCTTAAGCCTTGGCAATGCCCAGTTTTTTTATTTGCTATTAATGCAGTTGTTATTCTAGCTCTTGTTTTTTTTATTTCTTCCAAAATCATCCTTGATCCAGTCTCTTCCTTGCTAATAATTTTTTTCACATTATCAATGCTTCTTATATTCGGATATATAAATGTAGCTAGTTTTAAAAAAATATTGGAGGTTAATAGAATGGAGGCTGAATTGAGATATATTGCTTCTCACCAGTTAAAAACTCCGCTTACGGAGCTGAAATGGGCGTTGGAGTTGATAGAGGGCAAAAGAGAAAAAGGAGAAAATATAGAAAAAATAGCTAAATATACAAAAATGGTCAACGGTGCAGTTAATAAGATGCAAGAGGTTATTAATTTGTTTTTGGAAATTAGTCGATTAGAAACCGGCTTAATATCTATAGATAAGAAAGTATTTTTAGTAAGTGCTTTGACAAAAAAAGAAATTGAAAGTTTTAAAACAGAAGCAGACATGAAAGGTCAATCAATAATTTTTAATTCTGAAGTGGAATCACTCAGTATCGAAACTGATAAAAGACATCTGGCTATAGTTATTGGAAATTTAATTAGCAATGCTATTCATTATTCTGGAAAAGGAAAAAAAATATATATCGATATTGTGAAAAAAAATAATGATTTTATCAAATGGTCTATAAAAGATAAGGGAATCGGAATACCAAAAGAGCAACAAAAAAATATATTTAGTAAATATTTCAGAGCTGATAATTCTAAGGATTTTAGTGACTCCGGATCTGGTATCGGACTATATGTTGCCAAAATGATAATTAAATTTTTAGGAGGGGAAATCGGTTTTAGTTCAAAAGAGGGTAGCGGTTCTATCTTTTGGTTTACTATTCCTATTAAAAATAAAATTAAAAAAAATGAAAAATCAATTAGGTAAGTTTGAAAAAGATCAATTGTTAGAAGTAGTAACTGTTGGTGCGGGCAATGCTTCTTCTGCTCTTTCTCAGATGATGGAAAAAAGAGTGAACATTGAAGTCCCAGATGCTATAGTTGATGATTTAGAAAATATATCATCTTATATTGGTGATCCTGATGAGCTGATAACAACTATTCTTTTGAAAATGTCTGGGGAAGCTCCGGGATTTATGCTTTTAATGCTTCCACCTCAAAGTGCACTTAAGTTAGCGGGATATCTTACAAAAAATTATAAAAAGGATGTAAAAATTTTGGACGAAATGGACCGTTCAGCTCTTCGTGAAATAGGTAATATTGTTACTGGAAATTCCATCACAGCTCTCTCTAAATTTTTAAATATTTCTATAGTCCAGTCTATCCCAGAAGTTGTCACAGATATGATGGGCTCAATAGTGGATTCTATTGTTTCTGAAGTCGGAGAGGAAACAGAGTCAGTTTTGGTATTTAGGGTAAATTTCTCGGTAGAGGATCATGAAATTGATGGAAAACTATTTTTTATTTTTGATCCAACCTCTACAGAAAAAATATTAGAAATAACTGATGATAAGTTGAATAAATAGATAATATGGAAAAAATTATTAATATAAGTACCGGCGAAATGGCAGTGGGAAGTGATAATTCTATTATCAGAACGGTAGGTATAGGATCATGTATTGTTATCGCTTTTTATGATGAAGAAAATAGAGTTGGGGCAATGTCACATTCTTTGTTGCCAACAAGAAAAAAAACAAAAAATCCTAAAATATTTCCAGATAAAACAAAAAAAAGCGCTAAATATGTTGATGAAGTCATTGAATTGATGATTGATGAAATAGTAGCTATGGGCGGAAAAAAGGAAAATTTAAAAGCCAAGCTAGTTGGAGGAGCTAAAATGTTTAAGATTTTAAGTGGCGATAAACATGGAATAGGTTATAGGAATATTGAAGCGGCAAATCAAAAACTAGCTGTCTTGGGTGTTCCAATAGAAAGTGAGGCTACGGGAGGAACTGTCGGAAGGATGGCAGAACTAAATTTGGGAAATGGAGTTTTGAATATTGAGACAAAAATGTAAATTATTTTGAAAATATCATTAAGAAACTTTTTGTGAGATATTTAAAATAGTGAGTGTGTTATAATATTAAATATGAGTATAAATGATTCACAATTGAAAATAATTTTATTGGGAGCTAATTTGATAAGTTCTGAGGTTTTTAGTACAGCACAGAAAGAGGCTGAAGAAAAAAAAATAGAACTTATTGATTATCTTATAGAAAACGGTATTATTTCTGGTGCTAAAATTGGTCAGGTAATTGCTAATTATCTAAATGTTAATTTTGTAGATCTATCAAAATCTAGCATAAAAAGGGAAATACTTCTTGTTCTACCAGAAGTTGTGGCAAAAAGCCAAGAAGCAATTGTTTTCGAGCAAGATGATGCAGGTTTTCACTTAGCTACTGCTAATCCTGGAAATTATGAGTTTATAAAACTTCTTGAGAGAAAAACAGGTGAGGCAGTGAATGTTTATTATGCCCCGTCTATTGCTATTCGAGAGGCATTGCACTTCTATCAAAAAGATATTCGGGGAGTTGCTGATAAGCTAATTAAGGACTTGAAGAATAATCCACAAAATGAAGGAAATGTTGTAAAGCTTGTTAATCTTTTTTTAGAATATGCTCATAATAACAATGCTTCGGATATTCACATAGAACCTCTAAAAGATGATGTTTCGGTAAGATTTAGAATAGATGGAACCCTTCACGAGGTTGCCACTTATCCGAAAAAGCTTCACGACAAAATTGTCTTTAGAATAAAAATCATGGCCAGACTCAAAACTGATGAACACGCTGCTTCTCAGGATGGTAGATTTGCTTACAAAAAAGAAAAAGGATCTTTCGATATACGTATATCAATCTTGCCAGTAACTGACGGAGAGAATATAGTTATGAGGCTTTTAGCTGAAAAATCAAGAAGATTGTTGATGGAAGATCTTGGTTTTTCTACTTCGGACTTGGAAAAAGTTGAGAAGGCATCAAAGAAGCCTCATGGGATGATATTAACAGTTGGACCAACGGGATCAGGAAAAACAACTACGCTTTATGCCATTATGCAAACAGTTAATAATCCGAAAGTCAATATAATGACAATAGAGGACCCAGTAGAGTATAGTATTGAACACATTCAGCAAACTCAAGTAAATCCAAAGAAAAAACTTACATTTGCAGCAGGTCTTAGGTCAATTGTTAGACAAGATCCTGATATTGTTATGGTTGGAGAAATCAGAGATGAAGAAACAGCAGGAATAGCAGTAAATGCCGCTATGACAGGCCATCTCTTATTTTCTACGCTACATGCCAATGATGCAGCGACAACCTTTCCGCGCTTAATGGATATGGAAATCGAACCGTTTTTAGTTGCCTCTTCAATAAATATTGTTATTTCTCAGCGTTTGGTTAGAAAAGTTTGTGATCAATGTAGGGCTAGTTATTTTTTAGAGGCAGAGGAACTGACCACTATTAAAGCTGATCCAGAAATCGAGCAACATGTTAAAGGTTTTTTTGGCAAGGATGATTTAACAAAAATTCGTTTTTACAGAGGTGTAGGGTGTGATGTGTGTAATAAAACAGGATATAAGGGTAGAGTGGGAATTTTTGAAGTTATGGATGTGGATGAAAATATAAGACCTCTTATAATAAATAAATCTTCAGCTGAAGATATTAAGAAGGTTGCTGTAGAAAATGGGATGAAATCGATGATGGCTGACGGAATAGAAAAAGTTTCTCAAGGAGTTACTACTATCGAGGAGGTAGTAGCGGCTACAAATATGTAAAAATAAAAATTTAAATATGTTCAATTTTTCAAAAATAAGCAATCAAGAGAAAATAAATTTTGTTAAAAATTTAAGTGTTATTCTCAAGAGTGGTATATCCATAAATGAAGCACTTAATTCTATCTCAAAACAATCTAAGAATAAAAAATTTAGCAAAGTTATTGATAAAATAAAAAATGAAGTAGAGACAGGAACTCCACTTTCAGAAGCGCTAGAAAAAGAAAGTAAGTTTTTCGGTAATGTTTTTGTTAGTTTAATAAAAGCGGGAGAGTCAAATGGGACGTTGGAAGAAAATTTGGATTTTTTAAATAATTGGCTTGAGCGTGATAGAGATTTAAAAGATAAAATTAACGCAGCTCTTTTGTATCCAAAAATTGTTATTGCAGCAACTGCTCTTTTGGGTGGCGGATTGGCTGTTTTTATCTTACCTAAGTTGACTCCACTATTTAGACAGCTAGACGTTGATTTACCTTTGTCAACGAAAATTCTCCTACTCGTGTCTAATTTTTTGGGTGAATATTGGCATTTGACTATTTTAGGAGTTGTTGTGGCTATAATTTTACTCAAATTTATCAGTAAGATTAAATTTGTACGTCGTACTATTCATTTTCTTTATTTGAAGATTCCTTTTGTAAGTGGTATTGTTATTGATTATCAAATGGCTCTTGTTTCGCAACTATTAGCTACTCTTTCCAGGGGCGGTTTTTCCATAAATGAGACACTTCAGTTGACAGCTGAGGCAGCTACTAATATTCATTATCAAGAAGCGCTTGCTAAGATGAGAAAAAGAGTTGATAAAGGTGTGACATTGTCAGAGGCACTGAATAGATATTCGGATCTATTTCCAGATAATTTTATTAATATTGTGGGTACAGGAGAAAAAAGCGGGACTCTCGAGGCATCTTTCTATCATTTGAGTGAATTTTACTCAAGAGAGGTTAATATAAAAACAAGGAAACTCCCCACAATAATTGAACCAGTGCTGCTTATTTTTATTGGACTGGCTGTTGGATTTGTGGCGCTTTCCATAATAACCCCTATCTATGAGCTTACTAGTAGCTTAAGTCGATAATTTTTTTAGAAGCAAATGGATAAATGAAAAAAGGTTTTACTTTAATTGAATTATTATTAGTTATTGGTATAGTGGTTACATTATCAGTCCTTACTGTGCCAATAGGAATTAGGTTTTATCAGAGTCAGATACTAGAAGATACATCAGAAAATATTCTCATAACTTTACGCCGGGCTCATATGCAAGCTGTATCTCAAAAAAACGATAGTAGCTTTGGTGTAAAATTTTATCCAGACTCTTATATTCTTTTTCAAGGAGATTCATATGATTTAAGAGATCAAAGTGAGGACGAGATTTTCAATTTAACCTCTGGGGTGTCTATTGATGGTTCGGATGAAATTTCTTTTTCCAAGCTCGAAGGCCTATCTGGTTCTAATGTTAACTTGTCTGTGTCTTTATATAATAAAAGTCAAAACATAAATGTTAATGAACAAGGAAAAGTTGAAAAACAATAAAGGATTTTCTTTAGTCGAGGTGTTGGTAGCTATTGGTGTTTTTGTTTTGGGAGTTGCAACTCTGGGATATATGGTAGTTGATGCGAGTGTTTCGGTTCGACAAGGAATTGAAAGGACTCAGGCAATAATGTTTTCCCAAGAAGGAATAGAGGCCATTCGATCAATTAGAGATGGTGGTTTTGGCAATATTCCCGAAGGCATTTATGGATTGGAAATTAATGCTGGGAATTGGACATTGTCGGGAAATTCAGACAATCAAGATCAATTTGCTAGAACAGTAGAAGTTATTGATGATGGTGATAATACAAAAAGAATTGTTTCTACTGTGAATTGGGATTTCAATCAAGCAAGGAATCTTGAGGTTCAAGCTGTTTCTTATCTGACTAATTGGCAGGATTTAACCGGAGAATCAATGAGTATTAATGAGTATTGTCAAAGTCTTGATTATGGTAGTGGTCAATGTGAAAAAAATAAAAATAAATGTAGTAAAAATGATGGAATTTACGAGTCGGGTGGAGATGATTTTTGTTCAGGTAAAAATAATACTGCTTGTTGTTTTGATGTTATTGAAAATAATCTTACAAATATAGACGAATATTGTCAATCTTTGGATTATATAAGTGGTCAATGTGAAAAAAATAAAAATAAATGTAGTAAAAATGATGGAATTTACGAGTCGGGTGGAGATGATTTTTGTTCAGGTAAAAATAATACTGCTTGTTGTTTTTAATAAAAAAATGAAAAATAATAAAAAAGCATTTACATTAATAGAATTTCTTATTTACATAGGTATTGTGACTATAGTGCTGTTGGCAGCGGGAGCAATTACTTTTAATGTTATTTATGGAAAAGCAAAATTGGATTCAATTGAAGAGCTGAACTATAGTGCACGTCTAGCAATGAATGAAATCACCGAGTCAATAAAGAGCGCAGATTTGATAAATAGTCCAGTACAAGGAGAGAGTGCCTCATCTCTGTCTTTGCAGTTCGGTGACGCTTTAGTTGATCCAAAAGTTTTTGATTTATCTGATGGTGTTTTGAGAGTAAAAGAGGGTGATGGCGCTGCTGTAAGCATAACTCCAGATGAAGTTAGAGTTACAGAGCTTAGTTTTTTCAATTTGTCCTACGACGGTTCTCCTGGGACAATTAGAGTTAAAATGATGATGGAATTTAATAACCCAAGCAATAGACAAGAATATAATTTTGAAAACACATTTTATACAACAGTAAATATTAGAAAAAAATGAAAAAACCAAAAGGCTTCATAGCACTCACTTCAGTTATAATAATTGGCGCAGTTGCTTTGGCTGTGGGTATTGGTGTATCTCTGCGTTCAATCGATGAAGCCAATATGAGTTTGGCAGAAGAAATGTCTTTTAGATCTCAAGTAGCTGCTGAAGGTTGTGGAGAATATGCTTTGCAAAAATTAAAAGATAGCTTAAATTATTCTGGAAATGAGATTATAATAATAGGTGATCAAGAATGTGAAATATTGGAGGTTGAAGGTAATGGAAATAGTGATAGAATAGTAAAAGTTGAGAGTACGATTTCAGGATACACAAAAAAAATTAAAATAGAAATAGGCAAAATAAATCCAAGTATTGAAATAATTTCTTGGGAGAATGTTGCAGATTTTAGTTAAAACATATGTTCAATTTTTTAGGAAAAAAAACATCTATTGGAATTGATATAAGCGATCACTCGGTTAAGGCTTTGAAGCTGAGTCGTAGGCGAAAAGTTGTGGCATTTGGGAAAATCGAGCTTCAGGATGGCGTAGTAGAAAAAGGTATAATAAGAGACAAGAAAAAGTTAGCGCTAACAATAAAAAAGCTCTTGATGAATACTGAGCCGAAACCTTTATTTAAAGAAGGAAAGAATATAAAGGTTAACTTAAATATTCCAGAGATAAGGACATTTATTCATGTTTTTAAATTACCCAAAGATACTTCCAGTGAGGAAGTGGAAGATGCTGTCTTGGAAAAGGTTACTAATAAAATGCCAATCAAAGAAGATGATTTGTATTGGGGATTTATTGAAATTGAAAAAAAGAAGCAAATAAGGGTTCTTTATTACGCAGCCTTTAAAGAAGCAGTTAAATCATATATTGAAGTTATGAAATTGGTGGGATTGGAGCCAGTTGTTCTCGATGTTGAATCTATATCTGTAGGACGAGCAATGTTGCCTGAAAAAAGAAATAATTTTAGCTCTATGATTATCAATATTGGTGGCAAGAATGCGGTGATAAGTGTTTTTGATAAACACAATGTGCCTAAAATGTCCGTCGATTGTGCTGTTACTGGTAGTGAAATAACAAAAGTTATAAGTGCTAAGCTTGGAATAGATATTGAGGCAGCTGAAAAGCTAAAGAGAGAAAAGGGTATGGATAAGGATATTGCTAATAATGAAATATTACCTATTGTTGAGGAAATTATGCAAAGGCTTGTTGGTGAGGCTAAAAAAACAATTGATTATTATGAGGATAATTATAATTCAAAAATAGATGTAATATTCCTTGCTGGAGGATCAGCTAGGCTTTTGAAGATTGATGAGTATCTGATAAATCAATTAAAGAGAAGAATATTTATCGGAGATCCTCTAAAAAATGTTAAAAATAGAAAAATCCTGGAGGATAAAAAAGATCCAATTTCGTTTGCTAACACTATTGGAATAGCACTTCGTGGAAGAGAAAATCCACTTAGCGGCATTAATTTTATTGATCAGGTAGATGTGGAAAAGGAAGAAAATAAAAAAAGAGGAAAGTCTAGTTACTATAGAGGAAGTAAAAAAATCATAATGAAGATAAAAGAAAGTAAGTTATTTGTGGGGTTATTTTTATTAATAGCTTTGGGTGTTTTTGGATTTGTTTTGTATAGTTATGTATATAAACCGATGATAAATCCTTCGTTTAAAAATAATTCAGAGGATCAGCCAGAGATTATAGTTGAAAACTATGAAGAAAATGAAAAAAGTTTGGATCAAGAGACAGAAGCTGATAAATCTAAGGAGGAGGAAGTGATGGAGAATGTTGAAGATTCAGAGATTATCGATGGAGATGATACATCCTCAGAAAACGATAGTAAACAAATAGCTGATGATAAGTATGTTGTTATACGCGATACTTCTACGGGGTGGCTCAATGTTCGTGAAGGTCCTGGATTGGAATACTCAATAATAGAAAAAATTTATCCAGGGGATCGTTATTTATTTTTAGGAGATGACAGTGAGTGGTATGAGATATCTTTGGATGATGAAGTTAAGGGGTGGGTCTCAGAAGAATATGCAAATAAGGAATGATGTGCTAAAATAATTTGTAGTAATTAATAATATTATTAAACAAAATGTTAAACAAAAAAATAAAAATTTTAAAAAATGAAAAAGGTTTTACTCTAATGGAAATTCTAATTGTCATTGGTCTTATTTCTATCTTAGCAGCTATTGTTATTGTCGCTATCAATCCAGCTAGACAGTTTGCTCAATCAAGGAACGCACAGCGCTGGAGCAATGTTAATGCGATTTTGAATGCTGCTCACCAATATTCAGTTGATAATAAAGGAGCTTTACCGAGTACTATAACTAATTCAGCTACAGAAGTATGTGCTACAGGAGCAGCTAGCTGTAGCGGACTTGTTGACCTGTCAGTTTTGACAGATAACGAAACATATATAGTTTCGATGCCAGTAGATCCATCTTGCCCTTCCGCATGTGCTACTGATGGAGTAGGATATACGATTACGCAGAGTGCTAATGGGCGTATAACAGTAAATGCTCCTGATGCAGAACTAGATGAGACTATAGAAGTTAAGAGATAAGAGAATCTCTTGAGAACAAGAAGATGATTAATCTCGAGTATTATCGAAGAGATATTGAAAAAGTTTCTTTTTCAAAGTATGTAGGCAAGAAAGATAATGAGCGGTGGCTATTTGAACATAGCCACCGTTTTTTCACTTGGAAAAGTTAATAGATTTAGATCATTAGGTGTTATTTCACTTGTTCTATGTTTTCTGGGACAATATTGAGGTCGATTTCTTCATGGGCTGAGGGTTCTTTTTTTCTGACTATTTTGTTCATAACTATACTAGCAGTCATATCCCCAGTTACATTTATGGAAGTTCTAAACATTTCCAATATCCTATCTACTCCAATTATGAGAGCTATGCCCTCTATTGGAACGCCGATACTTTTGAGGACTGCGGCTAGGACGATAATTCCGACTCCTGGAGTTGCGGGAGTACCTATAGATGATCCAAGGGAGGTGGCTATAAGTATTAGTAAGGTGCCAAGTCCCAACTCCAATCCGTATACTTGGGATATAAAAATAGTTGCCACGCCCTGAAAGAGTGCTGTAGCATCCATGTTTACAGTTGCCCCTACCGGAATTATAAATTGTGATATGGAGGATCTGATTTTTAGTTTTTCTTCAACTGTTTTGATAGTAAGAGGCATGGTAGCCACAGAGCTGTCAGTTGAGAAAGCTAGGAGTTGCACATCTCTTATCTTTTGTAAAAATGTCCAAGGTTTCCATCCGCCGAAAAGGAAAGCTATTAATAAATAAAAGCAAAGCATTGCAAGTAAGGCTAATAAAACTGTTAGCACGTAGATACCTATTCCTGCCAGAGAGTCAAGTCCAGTTTGAGCAGTTAATTGAGACATGAGACCAAAGACAGCCAATGGAGCAATCTCCATTGCCCACTTAACAATTTTCATGGATACGGACTGAATTGATCCCAATAGGCTTAGTAGTGGCTGGGATTGATCAGGTTTGAGACTGATAAGCGCAACACCAATAATTATAGAAAAAATAACTATCTGGAGCATGCGGGCGTTAGCCATTTCGTTTAGGGGATTTTCAGGGATAACTGAGACAATGGCTGTAGGTATGTTTACTAGATCGAAGTCTTGGCTCTGTAGCTTTTCTTTGTCTATAATTGAATCACTGGTAGTTGTTTTTTCTGCAAAAGAACTGTCAACAAATTTTCCTGGTTTTACAAGTAAGGCAACACCTATGCCGATTGATGTCGCTAAAATCGTGGTAATCAGAAAATATACAACAACTCTCAATCCGAGTTTTTTTAGCTGGTCAATACTTTCACCAGAAGCTAATCCTCTGATAACAGAAGCAAAAATAAGCGGAATCACTATCATCTGTATCAGAGCTAAGAAGAAATGACCCGGCAGGGCTAGCCAGCTGGCGGTGATTTCGGCAAAATTTCTGCTAACTATATTGAGGTCAGGACCTAAGGTAAAACCAACTATGATACCCGAGATCATACCGATTATTATTTTTAGCCAGAGGCGCCCCTCAACTAGACGATTTAGATGTTTACTTAGGTATTTCAAATTTCTTACGTGTATAAGTTTCAAGGGATCAGTCATTTTTTTGTTTCTTAAATATTATAAGTTAATTCTAACAAATCATAAGAGATGTTCAAAATATTTTTTAATATTTGTTAACTTTTAATTTTGAAAATAAGAAAGAATATACTAGCATATGTTCTCCCTGAATTTTTTGGCATTGTATATTTATTTGATGATTATTGTGAATCGAAGGAGCTTGTGATAAAATATAACCAATGATAAGCCACTAGAAAATAAAAATAAAATGGAAGATGATAAATTTCAAAAAGAATTTAGTGAAAATTTAGAGAGGCTTAATAAAAAGTTCGAGAGACTAACTTCTCTTTGGTGGAGTCTTTTGCGAGGGATTGTAAGTGGAGTGGGAACAGCTATCGGAGCTACTATCGTGGCGGCCATATTACTAGGTGCTTTAGCTGGGCTTTTTCGATCTATCGAGAGCATCCCTATTTTGGGAGGTTTTGTCGAGAGTACTAATGTAGAGTCTATAATTGAGGAGCAAAGGTAAAATTTTTATATTTCAAATAAATAGGGCCGACTTTAGTAGGGAGTTTTATTATCGTAGAGGTTAAAATTATTGGTATTGGCATAAATATTATTTGTGCTGAGAGGGTAGTCATGTAGTAGTATAGTGCAGTCAGCATATGAGCTTGAAATAAAATTCATAAATCAATTCTACTTTTAAAATTTTTAAACAATTTAACCTTCTCTTTTTGCATCAAGGCGGCATATTCATTATCGCTTCTTTCTTTGTCAGTGTTTTGAATGTTTTCAATTAAAACTTCTTTTCTTAAATACTGCTCCGGCTTTTTTAATGATAAAAATTTCTCATATGGCATTAGATAAGCGTCATATTTTTTTGGTAATCAATCTGGTTAATTGAGAGTCGGAAAGTCCTTTTATTTTGGAAATATATTTTTTATCATGTTTTATAATGGGATGCAACTTGAGGATCATGTTGTATTGTATAAGACTCTATGTTGACACAATGTTCTATAAGGGGCTAGAATTGAGCTACAACTTAAAAAAGTTTTAGTTAAGGAGGGCAGTGTTCTTTCAAAAATGTCAAAAAAAAGAATAGTGCTTTTTTTATTGTGCTTCATTAACCTTAAAAGGAGGAAATTAGATGATGAATACTATGACGACTACAATTTTTAGTTTCTATGAGTACTGGTTTGGATCGGCGGCTAAGGTGTTTGGTTTTTGGGACATTCTCAGAGAACGTGGTGATCAGTACTATGGTCAATTGGAAAATGATCATCCGTCCGTCCTTGCGTTTGATTACAAGGCTGTATTGGACGGCAAGTATATCAATCCGCTTACTAATTTTCGTCTGTTGAAAATATTTAACAGACGAAAAGGCGAGCGAAGATGCGGTGGAGACACAAGGCTACATGGTGTCAATTATGAATTTCGGAAGGGTGATAGAAGAAAAATAACGACATTGGATGCATCTCAGAGTTTGGAGGTGGGCAATGTCTCCGAAAAGAGAGTTGTTGTGGTCATTGATCCGCGAGCGGGACATCTTTCGGGAGTCGGAGGTATGAAAAAAGATCTTTCTCAGATAGGGTTGGCCCTTGAATACGGTTATGAAGTATATTTCATATCTTTCACCGCTGATCCAGAGCCAGGGCAAAAGCTGGCGCATGTTCATGATGCGATAACTACTTTTTTGAAAGAAGTTCGGAAGCTTCATCCCAACTCTACTCTTGAAGTAATTGGAAATTGTCAAGCTGGCTGGGCCACAGCTATGAATGCTGCCGATAATCCTGGACTAATAGACAGCATAGGTCTTAACGGCTCACCAATCTCTACCTGGGCGGGCAAGTCTCAGCAATTGCGAAGCGCGGGTGCTTTGATGGGAGGTGCTACTGCGGTTTCACTTACTTCGGATTTAGGGAATGGCCACTTCGACGGAGCGTGGCTGGTAGGCAATTTCGAAAGTCTCAACTTGTCCAACACTCTATGGAACAAACCATATAAGCTTTATTCCAACCTCAGCACTCAAAGGAATCGCTATCTCCAATTCGAGCGTTGGTGGGGCGGCTTATCCTTGATGACCGCTGATGAGATTCACCAAATTGTCAACAGTATTTTTATTGGCAACGATCTTGAGCGAGGGACTTTTGAGCTGGAGAAAGGAAGGGTTATCGATCTCTGGAATTTGCGAGACATGGTAATAAAAATTTTTGCCAGCAAAGGAGACAATATCACTCCTCCCGCCCAAGCACTAAGATGGATCCTCAAAGTTTTTGGTAGCGAGCAAGAGATTATTGATCGGAATCTCAAGATTGTCATCTGTAGGCATCCTTTTATCGGACACTTGGGAATTTTTGTCAGTTCTGATACCAATGATCGGAATCACCGAGAGTTTATCGGGGGAGCTGAACTTTTTGATAATTTGAAGCCGGGGATTTACGAGCTAGCGATTGCTAGCGGGAAAGAAGCTCGTAATGGAGTTTATCGTTCGAGCAATCCCGGGGAGATTCGTTATCAGATGGAGCTCACGGATATTGGTTTTGATAGGATTCGTGAAATTTGCGGAGATTTCAATGACGACTCCCTTGAAAAAGTTGCTCGGTTTTCTGAGAGGATGGATGAATATTATCGGATTTTCTGGCGTCCGTGGGTTAAGTTGTGGATAAACGAATCGACCGCTGAAGAGATTCGCAGGATGCATTATCTGCGTTTTCAGCACAATTTTCTTTCTTCGCGAAATCCTTTCATGTGGCTGGTTCCTTTTTGGGCAGCATGGATGAGAAAGTTTGCTCCGGAAATTTCCGAAAACAATCCTTTTCTGGCTCAGGAGAGAATTGTCGCGAAGGGCATTGAAGTTAGTCTGAAAGTGATTACCGATACGCGGGATGAAATGACTGGATTTTTCTTTAACAATTTTTTCGGGAACGAAAAAATGAATTGAATGCAAGGGGGGAGATGTTTCATGGATCTACTAACCGAAGCAGCTAGGTTGCCGGTGTGAGAAGATATTTTTTCTTACACCGGCTTTTATATTATACCAAATTCAATTAACCATTCTCAAGATTTTTCCGCTTTGCAGAGATGAGGGCGGGGACAATTACATTCATGCTCTTTTTCGCATGACAGTATCTTTGCTATTCTTTTTGCACGGAGCTCAAAAATTCTTTGGTTGGATTAGTGGTGTTGATGGTGCTGAACAAGTGGCATCGGATGTTCAGGAGTGCCGAGATACTCGACTCAGTGCAAAATAAGGAGTGCGAAGTAAGTGCAATAAAGCCTGTGAAAAGAAGGCCATGATTGCTATGTGCTCTAACTCCATCATGAAAAGAAGAAGATCCATCAGTTGATGTCTCATATTTATTTAAGCCTGCCAGTGAATCTGCTTCGGCAGGCTTTCTTTTTGCTTAGAGTTGAATTGATGATAGGGGATTTTTAGAGAGAGGATGGTTTTTTGAGATTAAAGAATAATCGTGACAAGATACTGATCAACTATTGACAAATATGTTAGGTTTATATAACATTGGTAATGCAAGATAATTTAAAGGTTTTGGTCATTATTTAATTATTATTTAAAAATAAAAAAGTATGTTTGCAAAATCGAGTTGGTTTCAAAAAAGAAAGTATGGAGGCTGGGGTTTAACTCCTAAGACTTGGCAAGGCTGGGTTTATATTTTTGTATTTATAGTTGCCCTTCTTGTTTTTCAGGCTATGCCTTTTTGGAATGATGCGACAAGAACCGCTTTTACTGTTGTCTGGGCTATTGTTTTGGGAGGTGATGCATTGAGAATAATGGTTACTCTTCAAAGAGATGAAATGGAAAAAATGCACGAAGCTATTGCCGAGAGAAACGCTTCTTGGGCTATGGTGGCCGTTTTGACCATAGGAATTCTTTATGAAATAATTTCTAGTGGTTTAAGAGATGAATTTTATCTAAATCCTTTTTTGGCAATAGCTTTGATAGCAGGACTCGCAGCTAAGGGTTTATCTTATTTTTTTCTGGAGAAAAAATAATTCAAATAAGAGATTGATTTATGGATAATCGAATAAAAGAACTTAGATCTAAGAAAGGATTTACTCAAGAAGATTTGGCTAAAAAAGTCAATGTTCGGAGGGAGACAATTTTGTTTATCGAAAATGGTAAATATAATCCATCTTTGCAGTTAGCTCATGATATATCCAAAGCACTAAAAAGCAAAATAGATAAAACCTTTATACTTAAATAATTTAATAAAATCATATAAAATGACAAAAAATAAACTAAAAGATGATCGATGGTTGGGATTTTTTGGATTTTTCGCTATTTTTGCTATCCCAGGGATAATTCAAGGTAATTGGACTCAAGCTGCTTGGCTGGTATGGATTGTATGGTTTTTATTTTTTTTCAAAAAATCTTCTTGAAATTAAATAATAAAAACCGCCTATCTGTATAGGCGGTTTTTTGATTGCATGATTATTCAACGAAAGTTAGAGCTATGCCCCTTTTGTCAGCCCTTCCGGTTCTGCCAATACGATGAATATAGTCATCGTAGGTAGCTGGAATGTCAAAATTTATAACATGACTAACACTAGGAATATCTAGTCCTCGAGAAGCAACGTCAGTGGCAATTAAGATATTGATGTTATTTTCTTTAAACATTTTAAGTGCACGCTGTCTTTTGTTATGGGATTTATTTCCATGTATTGCTTCAGACTTCAATCCTTTTTGAGATAATTTTTTAGAAAGCTTATCCGCCCCATGTTTAGTACGAGTAAAAACTAATACTTTTTCGAAGTGAGTTTGAATTATGAGATTGTGCAACACATCTGTTTTGTCCTCAGTAGAAGATATTTTTACAATATCTTGCTCTACCTGAGAAGATGTCTCACTAGTTCGGATAGAGATTCTTTGTGGGTTTTTTAGGAATTGTCCAACTAATTTTTCTATTTCAGATGAAAGTGTAGCTGAAAAAAGAAGAACTTGTCTTTTGGGAGAGATCAAGGATAGGAATAATTTTACGTCATTGATAAACCCCATGTCCAGCATCCTATCAGCTTCGTCCAAGATTATATTATTGAATTTTGATAAATCAAGAATTTTACGAGAAATAACATCGCGCAATCTACCAGGTGTTCCTATTACTAGATTAGGATTAGAACGAAGTCCTTTTATTTGGGGTTGAATGTTGGCCCCACCAACAATTACTACAGAAGAAATCCTTAGATTTTTAGTTAAGGCGAGAAGTTCTTCTTGGATTTGAATAGCTAATTCTCGAGTAGGAGTAACTATAAGAACTTTTTCTTGGGGATTAACTAAAATTTTATTTATTATTGGAATAAGAAAGGCTCCAGTTTTACCTGTTCCAGTATTGGCTAATCCGATAAGGTCGCTACCCTTAAGTATGGCTGGTATAGCTTGGTCTTGAATCGGAGTCGGATTTTTGTAGCCACGATCAAAAATAGATTGTTTTAGTTTTGAATGCAAATTGAAATCATTGAAAGAGTTTTGAGGGATGAAAACTTCTGTTTCCTCAATTGAAACTGCTCGATTGACAAAGCGATTAATATTGATTTTATCTCCAGAAAAATTCCTATTATTATTTCTATAATTTCTTTGGCGGTTATTCCTCCACTTAGATCGAGATTGGTTTCGTGTGTTTTGCTTATTGTACATATTTTATCTAATACATAAAAAATTAAATTTTATGCATAGATACCTAGTATTCCAGAAATAAGAAGTATTAACATAAAAGTTAATAATATCACTTTAATGATGTTTTGTCAATGATATTTAAACAGCAGTTTTTAAGGAAAAATCAATTTTTTGTGTGTATTTGTGCGTTAATTTTTTTAGAATTTATAAAAATAACCTTATTTGATATTTTCTTAAAAATATGTAAAAATGAATGACGTCTATTGATTTGTGTAAGTTGATATATAAAGAAAAATAATACTTTTTATGTATAAAATGCCACTGGATAAATATAATCGAGGATTGCAAATGAAGCCCAGGAAGAAAAGCAAGAGATTTAAAATATTGTTTTTGATTATTTTTTTATTGGCGATTTATGGAGCTTTTCATTTTTTTAGAAAGCCAAAGGAGATCATAGTAGAGCAGGTAGAAGAAATTACTCAAGAAAATTTGGTGGAAGAACCTAAAAAGGAAAAAAATAATTTACGTAATTATAAGATTTCAGAGGGAGATATCCCTGCAGAAGTTTTTAGTGATTATGCTAAGTTTGATGCTAATGATACTTTGGCTTTGTTAAACGCTAGTGAAGATGTTTTTGATTTTACTAATTTAAAAATTGGTCAAAATATTAGATTTTATTTTAATGGCGAAGATAGAGCTAATAAAATGGAATATGATAAAAACACTGAAGAAATGATAGTAGTTGAGAGAGATGGAGATGATTTTCTCGTAAAGGAAGAGAAGATAAATTATGAAGTAAAAGAAGAAATAGCTCGAGGCGTAATTGATGATTTCTTTTATGTTGACGCTCTAGAAGCTGGACTTTCTGAGCCGACAGTGCTCGAAGTTGGAGATATTTTTTCCTATAGTATAGATTTTACAACAGAGATTAGGCAAGGAGATGAATTTGTATTTGTTTACGAGAAAAGAAAGCGTGATGGAGTGGACGGCCCAGATGGACGTATTTTGGCGGCAAAATTTGTAAATGACGGCGATCCTTACTATGCTTATTATTTTGATAATGATGGTGAAGGAGGGTACTATGATGGTGAAGGTCATGCGCTGGAAAGGCAGTTTTTGAAAGCACCTCTTAGTTATAGAGCGATAACCTCCGGATATACAGGAGCGCGTTTGCATCCTATAACAAGAACAGTTACTGCCCATTATCAAATAGATTATGCAGCCCCGATAGGAACTCCTGTCGTAGCTTCTGCCAGGGGGCGAGTAGCAAGTGCTGGATGGGAGAATGGATGGGGATATATTGTAAGATTGGTTCATGATAATGGATATACTACGCATTATGGACATCTGAGTTCTTTTGCGAAAAGTATTAGTCGAGGAACTTCAATTAGCCAGGGTCAAACTATTGGCTATGTAGGTTCGACTGGGTGGTCGACTGGTCCGCATCTTGACTATGGAATGAAATTGAATGGTGCGCCTATTAATCCACTAACCCTTGTACAACCAAAAGGAGCACCTTTAGATGAAAGCAATATGGATGAATTTAGAGAATTTAAAAATAGCTATAATGACATACTAGGATTGTGATTTTTGTCGAAAACGATTCGGAGGTTATTTGTTATTGTGTTAAAATAAAAATACAATTTTCTAAGAAAGAATTATGCTTATAATATATGCTCATCCAAATAAAGAGGGTCACTGCGGGTATATATTGAAAAGGATCGAAAAATCTTTGAAAAAGATAAGTGTTGAATATGAAATATTAGATCTTTATGTAGAGGATTACAATCCAGTTATGCAGCCTAGTGAGCACTACACTTCTGGACACAGGGAGATATCCGAAGAAACAAAAAGATATCAGAAATTAATTAAAGAAAATGATAGATTCATAATAATTTATCCAACTTGGTGGAATGCTACTCCAGCAATTTTGAAGGGATTTTTCGACAGAACTTTGACTAGCCACTTCTCTTTTCGTTATGAAGGTATTATTCCTAGAGGTCTTTTGAATGGCAAGGTCGCAGTAGTAACCACTACGGGTGGCCCAATTATCTTGGAGAAATTGATCTTTGGAAATCGTTCTATCAAAGCAGTGGTTAACGACACCTTGAGATTTTGTGGATTAAAGGCAAAAGGATACATGATTGGTTCGGCCACAAAGCTTACATCTGGTCAAAAGAGAAAAATTAATAAAAAAATTAATAAAATTTTAAATTTTATTTTAGACTAATAGTAATGGTGATTTTGAATTATTATGAAAAATAAAATAAAGAATAAAATTCAACTAATAACTTATCCTGATAGTTTTGGAAAAAATCTAAAAGAACTGGAGTTTATTTTGGATAAACATTTCAAGAATGTCGTCAGTGGTGTGCATATACTTCCGTTTTATCCTTCTTCAGGAGATCGAGGATTTTCTCCGCTTACGCACTTGGAGGTGGATCCTAGCTTTGGAAGTTGGGAGGATATAAGATCTTTATCAGATAAGTATGATGTCATGGCAGATCTTATGGTGAATCACATATCTGCTGAATCAGTTTTTTTTCAGGATTATTTGGAGAAGGGAAAACTTTCAGATTATGCTGATTATTTTATAACTAGTGATAAATTTTCACGTCGCATCAAGCCTCAAAGAGAAAAAACCCCCTTCTTTTTGGAGCTTATTGAACGTTTTGTTAATTTGGTGCGTAATATGGATAAGTTTTTCCATACTTTTGGAGTCAATAAATTTTCTCTTAAAAAAATTTATAGACCAAGGCCTGAGAATCCTTTTGTTCCTTTTGTCTTTGGCGATGGAACAGTGCGTCATATTTGGTGTACCTTTACTAACAATCAAATAGATCTAGATGTGCACAATCAAGATGTAAAAAATATTTTTAAGGGCTATATAAAAAAATTAGCAGAAAACGGAGTCGATATAATTAGACTTGATGCTGTTGGCTATATGGTTAAGAAAAGAGGCACTACTAGCTTTATGATTCCAGAAACCAAGAAGGCTATTGACTGGTTGGGCAATGAATGCCACAAGAATAAAGTATTATCACTCCCTGAGATTCATAATCATTATTCTTATCAAGTAGAAATGTCTAATATGGAAGAGGTTGATCTTGTTTATGATTTTCAATTACCTTTATTGGTTTTGGAGGCTATCCTTAACAGCAGCTGTAGTAATCTGAAAAAATGGATAAGAATTAGACCTACCGACACAGTTAATGCACTGGATACTCATGACGGTATTCCAGTAGTAGATGTGGAAGATTTGTTGAGTAGAGAAAAAATTGATATTATTTCTGATAGGATTATTTCTGGTGGAGGCAATGAGGCCAAAAGAGCTTCTGGCAATAATGGAGCAGAGAATGTGGATACTTACCAGATTAATTGCACCTATTTTTCAGCTTTAGAAGCGAATGAGGATAACTATATATTAGCTAGAGCTGTACAATTTTTTATTCCAGGGATTCCCCAGGTTTATTATGTTGGACTATTGGCTGGAGAAAATGATATTGAAAAACTAAAAAGAACTAATATAGGTAGAGATATAAATCGCCACAACTATAGCTTGGATGAGATAGAGAGCAACTTGAATAAAGATGTTGTAAAGAGATTGATCAAGCTTATGGAGTTTAGAAATAGTTATCCTGTTTTTGATGGGGAGTTTTCCCTGGGCCCCTCCAAAAGAGACAAGCTAATATTGAGATGGCGTAAAAATAATCTTTTTCTGGAAGCTAAAATAGATTTAACTAAAAAGGAGGTAAGGGTCCATTATTTAGATAATGAGAGCCTTGAAGAGAAAGAAGTTGTTTTTTAAAGATAATATTCTAGTTTTAAAATAATTATGCAGAAAAACAAAAAAACTCACACGTTGATTATTTCAGATTTTCATTTAGGAACCAAGGTTAGCAGGAGTGAGTCCCTGGCAAACTTTCTAGAGGGAATAGATTTTAAAAAACTTATTCTTTTGGGAGATATATTTGAAGATCTTAATTTTAAGAGACTCAGGAAATCTGATTGGGATCTGCTTTTTCTTATTGGAAAAATTTCTAAGAAGAAAAGAGTTATCTGGGTAGAAGGAAATCATGACAAGGGTCTTACTAATTTTTTCTCTACTTTTACTAAGATTAGAGTTCATAAATACTATAAATGGAAGCATAACAATAAAAACTATGTAGCTATTCATGGACATCAATTTGATAATTTTTTAATCAATAATGCTGTAATTAGTGTAGTAGCTAATCAGATTTATAATGCAATTCAGTTTTTTGATTTTAGGGACAAGAGAATAAGCAGGTTCATTAAGCGTAGAAGTAAGGGATGGCTTCGCCTTTCTAATAAAGTAGCCAAGAGAGCTATTATTTATGCAAAAATATTGCAAGTTGATTATATATTTTGCGGACATACGCATAGGGCTATGAGCAAGAAAGATGGCAGTGTTAGCTACTATAATTGTGGATGTTGGACAGATCTACCTTCCACCTACATAACTTTAGATGGTGATAAGGTGGATATTCTGGAGTATAAATAAGCAATTTTTTTATGAAAAAATATCTACCATTGACTTTAATTGCTGTTGTTTTTGTTTTTTCATCTTTTGTTTCACAAGAATATTCTGCATTTTTAAAAGATATTATATCGAAATATGAATTATGGGGTCTTTTGATTTACATTATTGCTGATGTTTTATCTATTACCTTGGCTCCGCTTACCAGCATACCTTTTATTCCTTTAGTGGTGGAGATTTGGGGAGTTTTTTGGACAATAATTGCCAGTATAATTGGCTGGACACTGGGTTCAGCTTTGGCCTTTTGGATAGCTAGAAAATATGGTGCATCCGTAGTAAGAAAATTTATCACCATTGATGACAAGAAGGAGAAATTTTATAAGCACATTTCAGAGAAAAATGTTTTTTGGTACCTTATATTCTTGCGTATAATAATACCAGTGGACATTTTGAGTTATATGTTAGGTCTCTTTACCGATATCAACTGGAGGATGTTTATGATTACTACAGTTATCGGTATAATTCCAGGCATCGTGGCACTTTCTTTTGTCGGATCTTTTCCAATTAAATATCAAGTAGGGTTGTCATTTATAGGAATTACTTTGTTGGTAATTTTTCTCTTTGTGAAAAATAAGTTTTTTAAAAAATAATATCAGCCCCTGCAAATTTACAAGTATCTTGCCTGTCTGCCGACAGGCAGGCAAATTTACAAATTATTATATTTAATGTATTTGTAGATTCGTAGCATATTTGCGGATTGGTAGGGCATAGAACTATGATTAAAAAAAATAAAAAAAGCGAAAAAGAATGGAAAGAAATCCTTACACCTGAGGAATATCATATTTTAAGGGAGAAGGGCACTGAGACAGCTTTCTCTTGTGAGTGGAAGTCTCTTGGAGAAGGAACTTATGATTGTAAGGCTTGTGATTTGCCACTTTTCGAATCAGGATCTAAGTTTGATTCAGACACAGGTTGGCCGAGCTATTTTAAGCCTATAAATGAAGAGCATATTGAAGAACATGAAGATCATTCTTTGGGAGTTGTTCGCACAGAGGCTGTGTGCGCGAGATGTGATTCGCACTTGGGCCATGTTTTCAACGATGGACCAGCGCCAACAGGCAAGAGATATTGCATAAATTCTTTTGCGCTAAAATTTCATCCAGCTGATAAAATAAATTCCAAGTAACAAATTCCAAGTAACAAATAAATTTCTAATTATCAAATTACCAGTTACTAATTACTAGTTACTAGCAACTAAAAACTAACTTCAAATCTATGAAAAATAATAATATAAAAAGTGCTTATTTAGGTGGAGGTTGTTTTTGGTGCGCAGAAGCTGTTTTTTTGAAGGTGAGAGGTGTTTTGAGTGTGACTCCAGGTTACAGTGGAGGAGAAAAAGAAGATCCCGCCTATGAAGAAATTTGTAGTGGAAAAACAGGGCATGCAGAGGTCGTGAAAATAAAGTATGATGAAAGTAGGATTTCTTATGAAAATTTATTGGAAATATTTTTTTCACTTCATAATCCCACAACTCTCAATAGACAAGGAAATGATGTGGGCTCCCAGTATCGTTCGGTGATTTTTTATGAGACAGAGAAAGAATTGGCAATAGCCAACAAAGTGATTGATGAAATTGATAAAAAAGGTGTTTATGATGATCCAATTGTTACGCAGGTTGTGCCTTTGGAAAAATTTTTTGAAGCAGAGGATTATCATCAAAATTATTTTGCCAAAAATCCGGAAGAGGCATATTGTCAGGCTATTATTGCTCCCAAGGTAGCGAAGTTTCGTGATAAATATTCTTCTTTTTATAGAGATGAAAATTAATTTAGCGGTCCAACCGTTGAGGCTTCAGCGGCTGGACGGCTACGATTAAAGAGAAAAAATGTACATTTAAATGTACATTTTTTATTAATCAGAAAACTATTGCTTGATAGTGGCTAGAGTTGTCTGCATAAGCTTTGCCAATTATCAACTTGGTAAATTTTGTTTTTTGATTAATTTTTGTGCGAGTGTGCTATAATTAACCAATAAAAGTTATTATTTTTAATCTAAATAAGAAAAATAAAAATATGGAAACAATTCTTTTAATCATATTATTGATTGCCGTGGGTGTGGTGATTTTTTTGATGCTTAACAGTAAGAACTCGGGTGATAGTGATAAGCTTTCAGCTATGATGGAGAGATTGTCTGCATTATCTCAAGAGAATAAAGACTTGAGGAATGTAGTAGATGTCAAGCTTTCAGAAACTCATGAGGCAGCACAAAAAAACCTAAGTACAAGTGCTCAAAATATGCAGAGCATGCATGATCAATCAGTAAAGCAAATTGCCAGTATCACAGAAAAAATAACTAAACTAGAAGACACCAACAAACAAGTCGTTGGATTTTCTGAGCAACTTAAGAACTTGCAAGATATTCTTAAGAATCCAAAACAAAGAGGGGTTTTGGGTGAATATTTTTTAGAAGACACTCTCAAAAATGTACTTCCTCCAGATTCATTTAAAATGCAGTACGATATGGGGGAGGATGAAAAAAGCGGAAAAAAGCTTATTGTGGATGCTGTTGTTTTTGTTAAAGAAAAAATTGTGCCCATTGATTCAAAATTTTCTTTGGAAAACTATGAAAGAATTCTTAGTGCTAGTGATGATAAAGAAAAAGAACAGCTGGAAAAAAACTTTAAGCAAGATTTGAAAAACAGGATAGACGAAACAGCTAAGTATATAAAGCCAGAGAAAAATACTATGGACTTTGCTTTTATGTTCATTCCTTCTGAAGCTATTTACTATGATCTTCTTGTTAATAAAATCGGAGTAGTTAAAGTGGACACTAGAAGTATGATTGAGTACGCATTTCGAGATAAGCATGTGATTATAGTTTCTCCAACTTCTTTTTTGGCTTATTTGCAGACAGTTCTTCAGGGGCTTCGAGCTATGGAAATAGAAGAAGGAGCTAAAGAGATAAGATCCAATGTAGAGAAGCTAGGAAAGCACATAATCTCTTTTGATTCATATTACAAAAAACTCGGCAACAGTATGACCACAACCGTGAATCATTTCAATGCTGGCTACAAGGAGTTAAATAAGATAGACAAGGACGTCGTTAGGATAACTGAAAAAAATAAGATTATTGACCCAGAGCTCCTAGATAAACCCATTATGGAAGAATAGCAGTCCGTGGCAATTTTAAATGATTAATTTAAGAGATGTTATTGAATATTAAATTACTGGAAATTGATTTCCTACCTGCTCGCCTCAGCGAAGCGGTTCGGCAGGTGGGAAAATTTATAACTTAAGATTATTTCTGTTGTATTGAAAAAAATAATCTTTTTTGCTAGGATGAAGCAGTAAATTAATAAGATAAAGTTTTATAAAATGAAAGTTACTCTGAGTAAATATGCTGGATTTTGTGATGGAGTAGAAAGAGCTTATAATATAGTTAAGGATGCGGCTCAGAATCATCAAATTAAAAAACCAATTTTTGTCTTGGGTTCTTTGGTGCACAATAAAGATGTTGTTGATAGCATCGAAAAATTGGGAGTAAAGAAGATTGAATTTAGCGGGAAAATTGAAGAAATTTCCAAAGAAATTGATGATAAAATAGGAACATTGATTGTAACAGCTCATGGGATTGGACCTAGGATTTTTGATATTGCCAAAGAAAAAGGCATTGATATTATTGATACTACATGCCCAAAGGTAATAAAAGTGCAAAGATTGGCACAAGTATTTTTTAATCGTAATCATCAAGTGGTTATAATCGGCGAAAAAAAGCACAAGGAGGTTCAAGGAATTCACAGGTGGGCAAGAAAAAATTCCATAATTGTTTCGAGCAATGAAGATATAGATAATTTAAAATTTGATAGTTCTAGGTCAGTCACTGTAATTTCTCAAACTACTCAAAATAGAGATTGGGCTGAGAACATGGCTAAGAGAATCAAGAAAAAATATCCTCAAGTAGAAATAATAGATACGGTTTGTTCAACAACCAGAGATAGGCAGAATGAGATCAGAGAGCTTGCTAAAAACAATGAATTAATCTTGGTCATCGGATCTCCAGCTAGCTCTAATTCTAATCGTTTATGGGAAATTGCTAAAAGTGTTAACGAAAACACGTATTTTATAGAAAGATTAGAGGATATAAAAAAAGAGTGGCTAAATAGAGTTGTTAATATTGGAGTAACTGCCGGCGCATCATCTCCAAGATGGGTAATAAGGAAAGTGGTTGATTATTTAAATAAAGTTTAAAATATAATTTTTCATAAAGTAATCTTGGTTAATTAGGCTTTGATAAAAAACTTAGTAAGCAAGAGTGTTTATAGGATTTAGTAAAAATATGAAGAGAATATTAATATCGGAAACACCTCAGAAAATAGGAGAGAAGATTAAATTATCGGGTTGGGTAGATACTCGTCGAGATCATGGTAAGCTTGTTTTCATGGACTTGCGAGATAGAAGCGGAAAGGTTCAGCTTGTTATAACTCCTGATAAGGAAAAGGCGCACGATATTGCCAAAGATATTCGCAATGAGTGTGTTGTTGAAATTGAAGGAGTGGTCAAAGAAAGACCAGGTGGTTCTGATAATGAGAGTATTGACACAGGAGGTGTTGAGATAGAGGTAGCGGACTTGAGCATTCTCTCTTCATCCAAAGAAGAGCTTCCAATAGATGTTTCCGCGGATAGTATGGATCTAAACCTGGAAACACTTCTCAACAATCGTACACTTAGCCTGCGTAACAAAAAAGTAAATGCTATTTTCAAAGTTTATGCTGAAGTCATAAGTTCTTATGCGGATATTTTGAGAAAAAACAGTTTTTTGGAAATTAAGTCTTCTAAGATTCTCAATACTGCTACTGAAGGAGGTGCCAATTTCTTTAAAATAAAATACTTTGACAGAGATGCTTTTTTGGCACAAAGTCCACAGTTCTATAAGCAAGCAGGGGTGAGTGCTTTTGAGAGAGTTTTTGAGATTGGCCCAGTTTTTCGAGCAGAGCCTCACTTTACAAGTAGGCATGTTAACGAATATATAAGCTTAGATGCTGAAATGGGATTTATTGAAGGATTTGAAGATGTCATGAATCAGCTAGAAAAGACCTTGGCTTTTATGTTTTCTCAGATTAAGGAAAATTGCCAAAAAGAATTAGATCTTTATGAGGCACAAGTTCCAGAAGTTAAGACTATACCTAGAATAAAATTAACAGAAGCCTTGAATATTTTGGAAAAAGAATATAACAAGAAAACAGATAAGGTAGACATTGATCCGGAAGGAGAAAGATTGATCTGTGAGTGGGCTAAGAAAAAATATAATAGTGACTTCATATTTCTTACTCATTATCCTAGTAGCGTGAGGCCTTTTTATACTATGCCAAGCGAAGACCCTCAATACACTAAAAGTTTCGATCTATTGTTTAGGGGCGTAGAAATAACAACCGGAGGTCAGCGTATTCATGATTATGACAAGCTAGTTGAAAGCATAAAAAAGCACAAGCTGGATCCCAAGGATTATGAGAGCTACCTGGAGACTTTTAGATATGGAATGCCACCGCATGGAGGCTGGGGAATGGGTAGTGAAAGGATTGTTCAGAAAATTTTGGGACTAGAAAATATTAAGGAATGCGTCTTGTTTCCAAGAGACGTAAAGAGATTGGAGCCATAAGGTATTAACATATAAACATGTAAACATATAAACATGTAAACATGTAAGCATTTGAACATATAAACATGAAAATGTTTGAGATTTTTTAAGGGAAAATAAAATAATAACAAAGATAAATGAAAATAAACAAACTTAAGCACAAAGAAAAGGTGGATCGTAAAAAGCTTCATATTATCGATTTACTATCTTTTCTGATGGGATTTGCTGGAGCGCTTTTGGGATATGTTTTGTCCACTTATATAAGCGAAATTTTGGGAACGGATAATGTGGGACTCGTGTATTTGTTTTCTTATGCGATAGTTCTGTTTTTGCTTTTAAATTTGCACAAAATAGTCAGAGTTTTTGGAAAGTCTTTTATTTTGCAAAGTTCTTTTGTTTTCAAGATAATTGCTGTAACTGGCTTACTTCTCATGCCTTTTTCTAGTGTTGGGATGTGGTTTCTTATTTTGTACATTATTTCCGGGACCTTGTCTTGGACAGCCATAGATGGAATTACGGAATCATTTTCTAGTGATAGTGAATCAGGTAGGATACGCGGATCTCATTTGGCTATAATGAATGCTGGTATTCTTATGGCACCACTTTTAGCTTCTCAACTCTTGGATAAATATGGATTTCAGGGAATATTTTTAGCTTCTTTTTTGACTAATTCGCTTCTTCTGGTTATAGCTATGTTAGGGATCAGAAGGACCAATCACAAATTCAAGAAAAATATAAATGTAAAAAAACTCTTCCAAAAATTTAGCAAAAGAAAGAATATAATGAGGATTTACTATGTTTCTTTTGCCCTTGATTTCTTTTATGCAGTGATGGTTATTTATGCTCCGCTTTATCTTCTCTCAAGAGGATTTACCTGGGATCAGCTTGGTTGGGTGTTTACAATAATGCTTGTGCCTTTTGTGCTTATTCAGTATCCTATGGGAATATTGGCGGATAAAAGAACTGGAGAGAGAGAGTTTCTTATGTTTTCTTTTTTGATATTGGGAATATCAACAATTATGTTTTTCATTTCGGATAGCTCCAGTATAATGGTTTGGACAATGATTTTAGTTCTAGGAAGAATTGGTGCTGCTTTAGCAGAAATTCTCAAGGAATCATATTTTTACAAACGCATAGATGGAAATGATGTCGATATTATAGATTTTTTCAAAACATCTGGACCAGTTGCCTACATAGCAGCTACAGCTATTTCTGGAATAATTTTGACTTTTTTGAGTATAAATTTTATATTTTTAGTTTTGGCAATAATTTGCTTTTCTGCTTTTTATCCGACATTTCGATTGGTTGATAATAGGAGTGAAAAAGATGTTGTTATCGCCACGAAAAAAGCTTAGATTAAATTACTTAATAATTTGCACGCAGGCCGCATAACTGTAAGTTTAATTCTTTCCCGCTAATCTACAAATCTCCTACAAATTTACAAATAATATCCAAAATTATTTTTCGAGGATTTGTATATTTGTAAATAATTTGTTGATTTGTGGGTATAATAAAAATATGAGTATACCTAAAAAAATAATCAACTACCTCGATAAAAATGAATTTAAATATGAAATAGTTGAGCATAAAACCACCTATACAGCTTGGGACGTTTCTCAAACTAAAAAAATAAACCCTCGTGAGATTGTTAAAACTTTGGTTGTGAAGTTGGGTAGTCGTGAATATGCATTGGCGCTTATCACCTCCGATAAAAATTTGGATAAGAAAAAACTTCTCAAGATCGTAAATGCTTCGAAGAAAAAGTCTGGTGAAAAGTGTGCAAAGAAAGTAGACTTTGCTAAAGAAGCTTGGATGAAGAAAAATATTCCCGGGAGTCTCGGAGCAGTGCCTCCATTCGGAGGACTTCTCAAGATGAGTATCTATGTGGACAATCTAGTTTTGAAAAATAAAAAACTTTATCTTGGATCTGGAGACTATGAGTCCTCTTTGCTGATGACAGTCGCTCAATATATAAAACACGAAGATATAAATAAGGGTAGCTTTAATTCAGCTAAGAAAATAAAGGGACAGAAATTAACCCCTAAGAAGAAAAGAATAGGTAAGAACAAGAAGGGTGGGGCTAAGAAAGATACAAGGAGAAATTGACAACGAAGATAAAGGAAAATGATATTAAGCATGAGGTATGTATTGTGAATTATGTATTAAGAATTATGTATTAAGAATTAGGTAGTGTCTCTCGATTTTATGGAGAAATTTTAGATCAATGAACGTTCATATGAACGTTCATTTTTAATAAGAAAAACCAATTACTCTAGGTGGATGTGGTCTATTTGCCTAGTATACAGGCTGTTTTAGACTGAACAGGCTTTGTTGCTAATAATTATCTTATTTTACTTTTTGTCAGCAAAAAGTAACAAAAACCCCGAAAAGCATTCGCCTTGGGGCGCAGCCCTGAAGTATATCACTACAGGGCAGGCTGCCTACACGTACTCCTTACATATACCTGCCTGCCGGTAGGCGGGAATAAATCTAACTCTCAATTCACTAAACACCTTATGAGATGTCATCCCGACCTTGCTGGAGGGATCTCTCGACTCCCTCGCCGCGGCGAGTACACTCGAGATGACATCTGGCGATATCAGTTTTTAACGCTCCTTTCAACCTGCCCGCCATTGCCTAACTAACAAATGTTTCAAATATTTTTATTTAATGTACAAAATATTAAAGTCTAAGAATTAATAACAATAAGACTATGGCAGGCGGGGTTGATTTATTTTATTCCAGCCCGCTTCGCCGAGGCGAGTCTTAATGTGTGGGATGTATTTGATATGTATATACTTAAAAATAATAAATAATAATTCAAATATAGAAAATTTAAGCTTGGCTTAAAACAGGCAAGATAGAGAAAATTAGAATTGCTGGTTTTTTTGGGCAATCTTACAGATTTAATATATTCCTAATGTCTAGGGAGAGGGATTTTATTTCCGTGAGTTCTTCTGGGGAGAATCTTTGCAAGACAAATTTTTCTCCTGGTATTTTTCTAGCTTCGCGTCCTTCTTTTGTCTCAACTCCTATTTTTATTCTTCTAAAGTCTTTGGTACCTAAAAGGTTAATTATATTTTCTACGCCATTGTGACCAGCTGATCCAGAGTCTTTGGATAGTTTGAATTTACCTACTGTTAAGTCGAGGTCGTCATGAATGACAGTAATGTTTTCAATAGGGATTTTGTAAAAATCTATAAATTTCCTAATGACCTCCCCAGATTTGTTCATAAAAGATTGAGGCTTTATGAGGAATAATTTTCTGCTTTGAGTGTGTAGAATTTTTTCTAGAAAATTTTTATTTTCGTTATTTTGCATGATTTTCTCTGAAACTTGGGCATTAAATTTATTTTCTAGGTTAAAATTAGTTGATTTGGTAATTTTTCGTAACTCATCGATTATTATAAATCCTGCATTATGCCTCGTCTGCAGATATTTTTCTCCTGGATTTCCCAACCCGATTATTAATTGATGTTTTTTTTGATTCATGATTTTGATTTTTCTAGTTATCACTTTCTTTTATTAATATTTCTTTATTTTCCTGATTTTTTTGACTATCCTCTAGTTCCTCGATGGTGTTTTCTTGGAGCGAATAAGGCTTGATAAGATCACTTCCTATTATAAGGACTATATCATATTTATCTAATTCAGCCTCTTTTTTATCCGAATTGTCCTTATCAGCTGATAGGGTAGCTTTTCTATCTGAGAGCTTGGCGGGAAGTTTTTGGATAAGCTCATTGAGAGTAAAAGGTTTTTCCCCTGAGGATAGATCAACTACTTCACTAGATTCAATTATTATATCAGAGCTTCCTTGGAAAGTACTAATACCTCTGAAGCCAAGTTTGTTTCTGAGCATTTCTTCTATCTTTTTCAAAAGATTGTTTTTACCACTTTGGTTTATGATTGCTACAGAAGCATCTTCCTTTTTTATTTCCTCTCGAGTTCTTTCTATATGGTCAAGATTGAATATGTTCTTGGAAACCTCTCTAATCTCACTATAGTTTCCAACCCTAGGAACTAATATAAAGGCACGAGTATTTTCATAAAAAATATGGGAAACCTTTAGCAAGCTTTCTTTTTCCCAGGCGTCGACAACTATATTGGTTACATTTTGAGTGTCCAGTTCTTTGGCTAGCTCCAGAAAACTTTCCATTTCTTCTAAGCTAATATTAGTGGTTACGGATTCCCCAAGAGTGTCGAGCATATTGCTTAGTGCAAATGGATTGAGGAGAACCTTGGTTGAAAAAATTCTGCTTTTTACCGATTGCAATATTTGTTGCTGTCTCTTGGCTCTCCCAAAATCTCCTTGCGGGTCATCATGCCTTTCTCGAGCGTACTTGAGAGCAGTAGAACCATCTAAAAGATGAGTTCCTTTTTCGAGAGCGAAAAGCTCATAGCTATAATTGGGTCCTGGATAGCTTGGGTCATAAATATCTCTTTCTGAAGTTATAACTATTCCATCGATATCATCAATAAATTTTTCAAAACCCTCAAATGTCGCAACGAGATGATAATGTATATTGAGGCCCGTTATGTTTTCTACAGTTTTTTTAATAGGTTCTATCCCGAGGTCTCTGGAAAGACCGTATTTGTAGATAGAGTTTATTTTTGTGTTGTAGGAAGAATCGGGAATTTTAACATAAAGATCTCTTGGCAAGGAAAGGAGAGCGGTTTTTTTGTTTTTAGTATCAATACTGGCCACCATAATAGTGTCAGTTAAATTTCCCCCAGCTCTTCCTTTTCCAGCAGCTCCCAAGAGCAATATATTTATTCTCCCTTCCATTTCTCCTTCCAGGGGGATTCTTTTATTGCTAGCTATCTTTGAGATAGTTCCGAGGATTGACCCTTGAGTATTGCTAGTACTTATTTTGGAGCTTACCTTACTTATTTTCCAAAAGAAATAAACACCCAAGAGAGTCGCCAAAATAAGAAGTATTAAAAATGAAAAAAGTATGATTTTTTTTACAAATCTAAATTTATTTTTTTGAGAGGTAGCAGATTGATTTATGAATAAATCAGGATTGATTTTTTCATGGTTCCTTAAAGACCCTTTGCTAGCCTTGTTAGCAGGTTTTTGGCAATTGATGGAAAAATTATTTTGGCAAGTAATTTTTCGCTTAGGTTTCTTCTTGAGACTATCCATGATTTAATGTTTTGTAAATTTAAGATGTTTTAATTTTAGCATATTGAAGGGGTCGGATAAAGTTTAATCAAATTGAATTTTTTTGCCATATCTTAAGCATTTAATTTCTAATTTTGTCAACTAGAAAAATATTCTTTTGAGGCGGATGTGTGTCCCGTTATAAAATAGGGTGGGCTGTTTAAAATATAGAAGTTCGCCGCCAACTATTAGCTTCTTTCCTAACTTTTTGTCAGCAAAAAGTAGCAAAAACCCCGAAAAGCATTCGCCTCGGGGCGCAGCCCTGCCTGGCCGGTAGGCAGGTAATGTGTGGGATGTATTTGATATGTATATATTTAAATAATAAATAATAATTCAAATACAGAAAACTTAAGCTTGGCTTTAAGTAATTTAAGACAATAAACTATCCGACTAGGGTGGGTGGTTTTCATTTTAAAAATATTATGTTTTATAAAAAAGTGTGTTAAGATATAGATATATATAAAAAACAAACTTTTATTCTACTTAATCAATGAATTGGATCTACCTATCTTTAGCAGGATATTTTTTTCTAGCTTTTTCCTTCGTACTGGACAAACTGCTTTTAAAGAAGCGTATTCCAGAGCCAGCAGTATATGCATTTTATGTTGCTATCCTGAGTCTTTTCATGATACTTATTTTCCCTTTTGGAGTAACGTGGATAAATTGGACATTTTTTTCTATAGCAATTATTTCTGGAGTTATATTTATCTGGGGGCTTCTTTTTTATTACAAAGCAGTTAAAATAAACGAAATTTCCAAAGTAGCTCCTTTGGTGGGTACAATTTCTCAAATAACTGCCCTTTTTCTTTCGGTTGTTTTTTTGGGTAATGTATTTTATAGCCAAGATTTTATCGGGCTTTTATTTTTGATAATCGGAGGATTTATGGTTTCTTTTGACTTGCCTTTGAAATATAATGGAATTTTAAAAGGTTTCAGGTTTTCAGTTTTGGGTGGAATATTGATGGCTATTGCTTTTAGCTTATTCGAATATCTTTATACATATTTAACTATTATTAATGAGAGCAATGTTTTCTTGAATGGATTTGTTTGGACTAGGATGGGATTGGTAGTTGGCGGACTGAGTCTCCTTCTCTTTAAAAAATACAGAACTAATATTTTTAAATCTATTTTTGGCAAAAAGAAGCATCATAAAAAACGTCGCAATTGGAAAACTTTGGCTATATTTGGATTGAATAAAATATCAGGAGGAAGCTCATCAATTCTTATAAATATGGCAGTTGCCTCTGGGGGAGTAGCTTTGGTATACGGAATAGGTAGCATGCAATTTGTTTTCGTTCTTCTTATGGTCTCAATCGCCTCTGTTAAATATAAGGATGTATTTGAGGAGAAGCTATATTTTTGGGATTGGGCTCAGAAAATCGGTGCAATTATTATGATTACTATCGGTATGCTTTTGATTACTTTTTGATTATCTTCCCGCAAATTTACAAATTAAATACAAATTTAAAAATTAAGTATAAACTCTCGAATCTATAAATAAACTACTTAATTCATTTCGCAGTAGAGTCTGATAGGTAGGTAGATTTGCAAATCATATCAAATTTACTCTTAGAAAATTTGTAGATTTGTAAAATATTTGTAAATTCTTAGGTAAAAAAAATGATAAAAAAAATATTAAAAGTCATAGCGCTATTTATAGCTAGTATAACTCTAGTTATTCTTTTGGCAGCTGTTTATTTTAATCTTCCAGTAAAAAATAAGGTTGAAAATGCTAATTTGGGAGTAACTTTTTCGTATCGTTATTCTGAAGATATCGGACTTGATTGGAAAGAAAACTATATAGCCATGCTTGATGATCTGGGCATTAGAAAAGTGAGATTGCCTGTTTACTGGGATAGGATAGAAAAAGAAAAAGATGTTTATGACTTTTCAATTATTGATTGGCAATTAAAAGAAGCCCAGAAGCGTAATGCAGAGATTATTTTGGTGGTGGGGCAGAAAGTTCCTAGGTGGCCCGAGTGCTATATTCCAAAATGGATTGGAGAAGATATGGACGAGATTCGAGCTAATGAAGATTGGAAAGACGAAGAGGTTTTGGAATTTGTGAGAGACGTTGTAGAGAGGTATAAAGATAGAGATGTGATTAAATATTGGCAGGTTGAGAATGAACCTTTCTTGAATTTTGGAGATTGTCCTCGTCCAACTGTTGGAGCTGAGATGCTCGATAAAGAGATTGGAGTTGTTAGGTCAATAGATCCTGAAAGAGAAATAATTGTTACCGATAGCGGTGAATTGAGTACTTGGATACCAGCGGCTAAAAGGGCTGATGTTTTTGGGACCACGATGTATAGAAATGTTTATAAGGAAGGTTGGGGGTACTATGTTTATCCAATTGGACCAAGGTTTTTCTTGATGAAAAAATTCATCATCGATAAATTTGCTGACCAGGAAGAGGCTATAGTTATAGAGCTCCAGGGGGAGCCTTGGGTATCTGGATGGACAACTAATCAGCCATTGGAAGAGCAATTTAAGTCAATGAATGCTGATAAATTGAGAGATAATATTATCTATGCTCAAGAGTCAGGTTTTGATACTATTTATATATGGGGGGTTGAGTGGTGGTATTGGCTGAAGGTGCATCAAAATCTTCCTGAAATATGGGACATGATGTGTGATTTGATTGAAGAAAATAATAAGTAAAAAAAATGGAATCAAAAAAAAGAATTATATTTGTAGCTGTTATTTTTTTAACTGTTGCTTTCGCAGGAGTTTTTTTGCTTTCACTTGGATGTTTGGGGATAAGATAAATTTACTGAAAGTAGAGGTGAGTATTTTGAAAAACAAAGATATTGAAGTTCAAGAGGAGATTGTGTTGAGATTTTCTGATAAAATCATAAAAACTAATCCTAGTAAAAATATCAGTATTTATCCAAAGGTAGATGTTTCCTTTAAATGGGAAGATTCGGGGAGAAAATTAAAAATAATCCCAAGAGAAGATTGGAGCTTAGGTGAAAATTATACTATAAAAATAGAGGGACTTAGGAGTATTTTTTTGGCTAAAAGTTATAATGAAATTGCTTTCAAAACAATTGAATATCCTAGTGTTAACAAATTTTATCCAGAAAATAATTCTCGAGGGATAATGATAGACATCGAAAGTCCTGGAATCATGAAATTTGATAAATCATTGAAAAATTTTAATCTGAAAGTCAACGTTGTTCCTAGTGAAAAATTGAGCTATAACATCAATCAAACAAAAAATGAGGTGGACTTTGTGTTTGAAGATGGATATAAGAAGGGAGAAGAATATGAGATCTATCTCTATATCAAGCATAAAGATGAATCCAGGGATAAATATAAGAAGATATATGAAACAAGCTTTATAACAGAAGCTCCTCCAGCAGAAGAGTGGAGTAGCAATTTTCAAGCTAGGCTTGCAGAAGCTAAACTGTATACAAATCCTCTAGTTAAGGATGGTAAATATATAGATATAAATCTAGATGCACAGATAATGACTATCTTTGAAAATGCAAAACTTATAAACTCTTTTCTTGTTTCTTCAGGAAAAAGAGGCATGGACACTCCCAAAGGAACATTTAGAATTGTAAACAAGCATCCGCGTCCTTGGTCTGATAAATACGGCCTCTATATGCCTTATTGGATGGCTATGTTTCTTCTGGAAAATTTGGAATTCACGAACTCCCAGAGTGGCCAAGCGGATATAAGGAAGGTGAGAATCATTTGGGAACCCCAGTTTCGCATGGCTGTGTAAGGTTGGGGGTGGGAGCTGCTGAAAAGGTTTATAATTGGACAGAGATAGGTGTGCCGGTCATCGTTTATTAAACTTATATGAAAAAAATATTTTATACATTATTGTTATTGGTTTTTCTCGGGTTGGTTTTCCTGGTGGTTAATTTTGGCTGGAAAGAAAAAGGTAGTACACAGAGGGGTGTAGTAGAATCAATCAGTCCTTCATCGGAAGTAAAAGAGTTTGATGAAATTGAGAGAAGTAAAGTTGCTCAAGAAGTAATAAGAGAAGAAGACTTCGTAAATAGTAACACAGAAGAAAAGGATGAATCTTCAAAAAAGGATAAGCTTGATAATCCTTTGCCTACGAGCGTAAAAATAGACGTACCTTTTACTTCGCAAGCTCCTTATGGCTTGTGGGATGAGCGACACGAAGAAGCTTGTGAAGAAGCTTCTCTTATAATGCTGGTTAAATATTTAAAGGGAGAATCCTTGACCATAGAAGTAGCTGAGAAAGAGATACAAGATTTAATAGATTTTCAAATAAAAACTAGAGGAAATTATAAGGACACTAGCGTTCAAGAAACAAAAAAGATAGCCGAAGATTTTTATGAATTGGATAACCTGGAAGTTATTTATGATTTTGAAAAAGAAAAAATCAAAGAAGAATTATCCAAGAGAAATCCTATTATAATTCCAGCAGCAGGAAAGCTTTTGGGAAATCCTTACTTTACTCCACCAGGACCTCTTTATCACAATTTATTGTTGGTGGGATACGATGGAAAAAATGTTATAACTCATGATCCTGGAACCAGGAGGGGCGAGAATTATGTTTATGATATAGATAATCTTTATGAGGCTATCCATGATTTTACTGGGAAAAAGGAAGATATTGAAAAAGGAAGAAGAGCTATGATTGTTGTGGGGGATTAATTTGAAGCACTTGCTTTTGGAATAATAAAATAAATAGCCAGATAAATATTTTTATTGTATACTAAAAATAAGATTTTATAAAAATAAAAAGAAGGGAGGTGCTTATACATGAAAAGTAATGAATTAAAATGTGGAAAAAGTGCTTACGTATTGATGTATCTTTCTTTTGCGGCGTTAGTTTTGGCAGCTATTGTTTCTTTGCTTCAACTAGAGTTGTGGTTAGCGGGAACACAATGGATGCTGATAGCAATAGCCTTAGCTATATATGCACTGATATTGAAGGGTTGCAATTGCCAATGTGGAGACGGTTGCTCTAATAGCAATAGTGATGAAGATAGAAGCCTTGAATAGATTTTTTTTGAAAAAAGACGATTAAGTATCCTGTGGATAACTTTTAAATGGATTTGTTTAAATAAAAAGACATTTGTGTTAAAATAAAACTAATTAAAAAACTTAAATAAAAATAAAATGAAAAATGAAATGAAAAATTATTCGCTACTAATTGTCTTAGTGATGTTTTTTGGATTGATATTTTCTTTTGCAAATGCCCAGGAGGCTCCATCAGAAGAGAATTTCCTTTCAGACCAAGAAGAAGAGTTTCTTCCAGAAGAAGATTTTTCGGAAGACCCTCTCCCTCCATTTGTAGTAGAAATTGACGAAGCCTCTTATCTCGAAGAAACAAGCCAGGCACAGTTGAATATTATGATAGACAATAACACTGAGGATTTTGTTAGTGGCTTGTATGCCACTCTTAATGTTTACAAGGGGGATAAATTGAAGGAAAGTGGTTACATACTTGAAGGCACAGAAAAAGTCTATTCTGTTAGTAAGGAAATACAGGATTTTGCCCCAGGGCAGCAAGAAGTTTTAGATTTACGCTATGATTTGCCTAATAACTTAGGAGAAGGAAATTATTTCTATAAATTGGGCGTAGCTGATAGGGACTTAAAACATATAGGCATGTTTCTTCTACGTGACCCAATCAAGATAAATGGAGAAGGTGGCTTCTTGAGCATCCCTTATGCAGGAGTAAGGGTTGATGGAGAGGATTTTGGTATATTTGCAGGCCCTCCTTTAAAATCTGATGAATCAATGTTTATTTTTATTCCCTTAGAAGAGGAGAACACTGGATTAAAGGAAATGCTCGATCAGCAGGATTTATATATGCAAGCTACAGTAGAAGCAATCAGTGGAGGAGAGTATTCAAAAAAATTAGATAGAATAAAGGTGAGCGTGGTTAATAATGAGGTTTTATATACACTAGAACCTCAGGAGGCAATGCCAACAGGATCCTTTACAGTATTTTTGAAAATAACAGATTCGGATAATAATCCAGTAGCTGGTGATATTCTTGCAAGATGGTTTAGGAGCGAGAGACTTGCTAGGGTTACTGAAGTTAAAACGGGCACTAACTATTACGAAAAAGGTGACTCTTTGGATGTAGATATTTCAGCAGTTTTTACTGGTTTCCCTGATGGTGAACCTTTAGATATAGTAGTTTCACTTAAATCAGGATCGAAAAGTCAGGAATTTAAAAAAGAATATTTGTTTAGTAATGAGAAATCAGAATCTCAATCGTTCTCATTTGATGGTAAGGTTGCTTCAGAGGATTTGAGTCCTGATCTAATTGAGGTCTCTATAGTGGATAGAAAAACTGGCAAAATAATTGATAAATATATACTTACCACAAGTGGAAATGGTAAATATGTTGAAGGAAAGATATTGGAGGGAGATAAAACAACTGGAGATAATCAGGAAGCAAGCAGAGAAAAAATAATGTTATCTTTTATTGCCGTTTTAGCATTTTTGATGATAGTTGCCTTGGTATTTTATATAGTGAAGGATCGCCGAGGAATTAAATCGATCATTTTTCTCTTTATTTTGGTTTCGTTTGCCATGCTTTATGGTGTTTCGGATGTTTTTGCTAGCCTAGATAGGCCATCTAATACTTGGGCAACCTGGAGCTCTAGAGATAGCGGAAATCAGGGCACCTGTCCAGACAACAGGGTTGGTATAGAAAATTTATATATTCATCTGTCTTGTTCGACATGCCTAAATGGTATGTCTGGATATGCTCTTTTGACGGCATATAGGAATGGTAGTAGTTTTGCTACAGACGTAGCTGGTTTTGGTATTTTAAAGCATGTGTATAGTGGGAAAACGGGGAGCAAAGGTTTTGATCCACAAGGTCCATATGACTTAAATTTTAAAATTACAAATCCCTCAGCCTCCTATAAATACAAGGTCAAAGTAAAATCCAATAACGGTAGTCATTGTTTTGGGAGTAGTAGGACATATGGTTATTATGGTGTAAGTTGTAGTGTTCCCACAAGTCGACCAAAGGCCGTCATAGACATTCCAGCTACTGATCCTGCTGAATATACAATAGGTGATAATGTAGACTTTACGGGTAGAGGAATCCTTGGTTCGGGAGGAGGCTCTATAGATCAGTACGCTTGGATCAACGTTAGATCAGGAACACCTTCTTATGATAATA
>Ga0136601_1000082_pt1 | contig 46548 bp, 57 predicted proteins | sample AntRauMFilla2699_FD_181020 | JGI IMG/M metagenome (GOLD analysis project Ga0136601, IMG submission 181020) | Saline lake microbial communities from Rauer Islands, Antarctica - Metagenome Filla 2 #699 | ecosystem: Environmental > Aquatic > Non-marine Saline and Alkaline > Saline | place...
TGTACCCACTTCCGTTGAGCTTTTCAAGTAGACTAAACTCAGCGGCAGCACATGGCGACTATTGTATAATGGTTATTACGCCGGTTTGTGGTACCGGAAATTCGGGTTCAATTCCCGATAGTCGCCCTACTGTCCTAGATTTTCTACGGACTATATAAATAAAGATAATTTGATTCGACTAAACTGATGGAGCTGACTTTTTCAGTGTTATTTTAATATAAAAAATCCGCTACCCTAAAGTAGCGGACACATATTGATGCCTCGTTAGAGAACACTCTTAAGCGGCTATTGCCGCATCTTTTTTACCAGTAAGGAACTGCTTTGCTTCCACAATTGCATCAGCGAAATCTGGAGTGACTTCGTTACCTGCAATCACAGCATCACAAGCATCTGCAAACCGTAGATAGCTCACCACTTCTGCTCGACCGAAGTCAGCTGAAGCGTCGAGGACTTTCTGCGGGACGTCTGCAACTGATACGCCAGAGAACAATGTCCCTGAAGCTGTCAGAACGTCAGAATCGAAGAACCGACCCAGACCTTCACGCTGGCGATAGTATTCCGAACCATACAGGGTCGGAAGGTCATCGCTTGCGACAGCAATTGCACAGCAACTGCATCCGTAGGTGACAGCCAGGCCATGCTTTCGTCCGAGCAGAGTGTTGATGATGTCAAGACTGCCACGCCGCAAAGCCATCTTCTCCATTGCGCCATGCAACAGTTCAGATTCACGGGTTTTCACCCGATGCACTTCACCGCGTGGTGACCAGAACAAAATCGAAAGCGGATTGCTAACGACGTTGATTGCCACGTCACGAAGCTTTGAGAACGAGCCTTCAAGATACCGCTCAATGACCTCAGCCAGCCCAGCGATTTCAAGCAAGCGTGGGTGGTTGATATGGCCAGCGATTTCCTCGATAGTCTCCTGACCAACACGCGGGTAGTGAGTAGCCAGGATGGCAGCATCATCCTTATGATAATAGCCGTGGATTGTCCGAACGCCGTCGGTTGTCAGGGCTGGGTCAGCTTTGTTGGCCGTATCCAGTTTGTCGTAAAAGTCACAGACTTCACACATAGTGCACCTCTTTGATTTGGTTGAAAGAAAGAACGAAACTTGGGCTTGCAACATTATTACAAGCACCACACAAAGTACATAATACTCTCTGTGGTGCTAACAACTACTTATGAGCAAACTCGTGATTACGCTTGAACTTCTTAACCGTTCGCTCTAGTCGGTCATTTTGATTCAATTCTTTGGCTTTGCTAAATAACACTTGTATTTCATCAGTCCACTCTGCAACTAAAGCTGAAGGGTTACGTTTAATACTGTTACTGGCCATTAGGAATGTAACTGGCTCTTGTCCTAACTCGCTGACGATAAAATCTTTGTCCTCACTCGATGTGATTTTATTGCCCACAAATACGTATGGAGTCTCGTAGAAATCCATTAGTTTGGCAATTTGCTTGGCGGTCTTGATACTGTGTAATGCTGGTTCGCAGACAATCACTCCCACGTCAATCCCCGTTACAATACCCGTAGACACACCATCTGCTCCTGCTTTTTCGTCCACGATTATCACTTCTTTTTCTTGTACTTCGAGCAAGGGTAGGAGAATCTTTAGTGGCGTAGTGAGACTATGGCTACAGTGGGTGCCGTATAAAACATTGTCGGTTTGAGGACCAGCCGTCATGAGACGAATACCGTTTTTTAGTACTTGAGAACAACTATCAATTTGTGGTGATAGTGGAGTGAGTGAAAACCGTTTAGAAGTTTCAGACAAGAATGCTTCGGTGTATTTTTCTCCTTCTGCCAGCCCTACAGCCTGCTGTAATTCATGCAGACTTTGACTAAAGTATTGCGAAACTGGAGTGTCACCATCTGAGAGGTTGTATGACAAATCCATGTTGTGGTCGGCATCAATTCCAAGTACAGAGAAATTAACTGCATTAAGATGTAATGCTGTTTGGCTAGAAACTGACGACTTTCCACTTCCACCTTTACCTAAGAATCCTAAAATCATAATGCGAATGAGTCGCAATAGTAGCAGAATTCATCTGAATTGCAAATCATTTGCAATACCCTACCGGCCCAGTGGAACCATTTTTACTACCATCACCGGAAACAAGCCCTTGCATCGCTTAACCAATCGAGACACAGCTCTTCCAATTGGTTCCACCCGAGGTCCAGGAGCCGCCCATTTTAAGCAGCTCTATTTAGTAAGGTGTTTGAGAGAGTGTTCGCGGTAGAGCGACGTATCTTGTACATACTTTTATTGTGCCTAATGTGGCGTAGACTTTGCTTTTTGGTATAAAAACACCTCACATGATGTGAGGTGTTTTATTCGTCAGCGGTTTGATGGGTTACAAGCTCAACAACATCTGTCTCATCTGAGCGATTTCCACAGATTGCGTTGAGACAATCGCTTGCGTCAAGGCGGCAATTTCATTATGTTCGATATGTGGCTGTACACTTCTTGCCATCATAATCGCTCCCATATGATGTCCAATCATATCCTCAAGAAACGTACGGTCTAGTTCCGCGCCTGATAGATTGGTTAGTTCTCGCATCATTGGCTCATAGGCTCCCTTCCCTGCATATAATTCACCATACCAGTCTTCATACCATTGCTTCATTTTGGCAATTTCAGCTTCTTGAGCTACCACCACGTTTTCTACTAATTGCTTGATTTCAACGGTGGTGCCACCTCGCTCAATCACCTCTTTCGCAGTATCAACCGCTTCTTGATGGTGTGGAATCATCCCTTCGATAAATTCACGTTCACTGGAAACCATCATGGCCATCATGTGATCCATTTGGTTCATATTACCCATATCTGTTTCCCTCGGTTGATCACCCATCATCGTACCGTCTGGCATGCGATGCATACCCATCGGGACCGTATCTACTGCTTCTGTTTCGTATCCCTGATTGTCGTGTGCTGTGTCTTTGTCTGCGATAGCATACCCGCCGATACAGCCGATTAAGAGCGCAATAATAGCGACTAATATTGTTTGATTATTCATGTTTTTTTATTTAATGGTTGTTGTAATGGAATTAGATAGTGAGGTAAGAGGACAGCACTGCGGTGTCGGACAGTTGGTACACTTCGTACGGCGCAGTCTTTGCTCCCGGCATACCTGGCGTACCAATGGGCATACCCGCCAGTCCAATACCTGCAATATCCGGCTGTTCAGCCAGTAATACTTCGATAGCTTCTAGTGGTACGTGTCCTTCAACCACGTAATCACCGATGATTGATGTGTGGCAGCTTTCACCCTCGGACGGAATAGCATATTGGTCCTTGATGGCTGCTAAATCAGCAGTTTCTTTGATAGTCACCGCAAACCCCGCTGCTTCCAACGCAGCTGCATGACCAGTACAACACCCACAGTTGGGACTCTTGTGCAGAGTAACGGTTTGACCAGCCCCAAAGTCGGCCACCGCTAACTTGGAAGTGTGGTCAATAGCATCTTGGGACAGACCAACCACACTAAATACTAATAGTGCAATCAGCAAAGTGGCCGGAGCAACAATCAAAGTCTTCTGCTTGTGCAGGACACCATAGACCAGTCCGGTCAGGGCTACAAATCCGGCTGCTGCTATGAGCAACGTGGATGATTCTTGATACCAAGCGGTACTGACGTGTTCACCGTCATGCGCCCAGGTAACGAGTGGTGCAAACAAAAATGCACCGAGATAATAGATTATGTTCATAGCTGTAGATATTAGCTTCTAGTAAGTACGACCATAGTCGCTGTACCAGCTCGCTAGAATAGCTTGGGATGTAGAATGCCGTTTGAAAATAACTCCTGTAACGGTCTGTAGGTAAACGTGTACGTACGCTCACGTATGTGTTGACTAAGTATCGGTATTGGCGAAAATCTGGAGGTGAGCAGATGGGGCGCTATCGAAGCAACCAGCGCCACGGTCCCGGCTGCTGCCAGCAATAACAAAATCGTTGTAGCTGTTGCTAAGAAGGTGGATTGCCAGGTTCCAATAAGATCCACGACATTCATAGGACACAACACCTCTTCGTGCGACATAAACAGACAGTCAGACACTCCTCCGGTCATATTCATACCGGAAGACAAGTGAAACAGGCCAATGAACATCGCACCGAGAAGAAATGTGAGGATGAGACCGGCAATTGCTTTCATATCTATAATTATAGCAATTAATGAGCTGTCGGAACAGACACATATTTTGAGCGCTCTCCGTACACCTTCGAACCAGATACGTTAACGACGTTTCGTTGCCTTGCTCATGAGTGCCTTGTGATAACCTGATAGTATATTAGTGGCCAAAATAACTACTGCCTGTATGCAATCAAACTATAGAAAATTTTTTACGATGATTGGAATATCTTCGCTTTTAATGTACGTCACCATGTACTTGCATACCTACTCCATTGACCATGTATTTTTTAGCGAAATGCGTCTGTACATGAATGTCCTCATGACCGTAGTGATGACACTGGTGATGTTGTGGTTTATGCGCTCCATGTATACACACAAACGCATCAACCACATGATTGTTGGCGGTAGCATTAGTGTCTTTATCATTGCGCTCTTTCTCGTCCGTAGTCAGGCACTGGTTGATGATATTGATTATATGGAAGCAATGATTCCCCACCACTCAATTGCCATACTCACCAGTGAGCGAGCGCACATCTCGGACCCTCGAGTACGGCAATTAGCTGATGAAATTATCGCAGCACAAAAGAGAGAAATTACGGAGATGAAAAAACTGATAGAGGAGCTGGATTAGAAACATGTGCGAATCATTTGAGTTAGGTAAGAATGAGTAACTACCCACGTCATCACCACTAAGAGCCAAACACTCGCAATGACGTTAGCTATGTGAGCTAAAGCCGTCAGTGCCAACTCTACCCTCTACTTATTAGAAGAGGAGATTAAAAAAATAAATACATGAATAAATACCTAAGTACTAGCGTTTTCGCTGGGCTATTAGCTCTGGCTGTTGTTACAACAGCCATGCCAATACCTACTGCTCAAGCACAGAGCATTTCAAGCATGCAAGCACAAATTGCAGCCTTGTTAACTCAAATACAACAATTACAAGCTATAATTGATACCCAAGATGTGGCATCGGTCTGCCCCTACACCTGGAACCGCACACTACATATGGGCTCTACTGGTACAGATGTACACTTCCTCCAGCAATTTCTCAATAGCCACCCAGACACCAGAGTTGCCGCTGTTGGCGCCGGGTCTCAAGGAAATGAGACCAGTTACTACGGAGCTTTAACCGGAGCAGCCGTAGCAAACTTCCAAAATAAGTACCGCAGTGGAATCCTTACACCTATCGGGCTCACATCACCAACTACTTTCTTTGGAAACTCTACCAAGGCAAAGATGAACAGTTTGTGTGTTGCAACCCAAACCCCTGCCCCACCAACAACACCGAGCAATCCATCAAATCCAAGCACACCAGTTTCCGTACTACAAGGTGAAGGTGATCTAGATACATTTGAGATTGAAACTGCTGACGACGTCACAATCGCTGAAGCAGCTGCAGATGCACCTATCGCACTACTCACACTGGAAGCAGACAACGGAGATATCGAAATCTCTCGTATGGACATCTCACTCGTTGCTGATAACGCAAACGATGAAAAAGACCCCTGGGATGTGTTTGAAGACGTATCACTCTGGGTAGACGGCGAGAAGATTGCTGAACGTTCAGTTGATAACCGTTCTGACTTCCTAAACCGTACCACCGGAACCCTTCGTCTTTCAGACCTAAAGCTTGTTTTGAAAGAAGATGAAGAAGTAGAAATCACCCTAGCGGCAAGCGTGAGGAATAATGTCGACGGAGCGGATGGTAACGCAAAATGGTCTATCAGTGTTGATAGCCTACGTTACAAAGACGGCAAGAATGTAGTCGAAACTGATTCTGCAACAGGAGATCTGAAACAAACAGTCGAGTTTGAAATCGTTGCACGCGGTGACGGCGAAGCACTCAAGTTCAAGACAGGCGCCAATAACCCAGCTGAGCAAACGGTCATTATTGACAACTCACAGCGGACAAACAATGTCACTATCCTGGGATACAGCATTGAAGCCCTCGGCGCTGACATTGAAATCGACAGACTCTACGTCAATGTCCAGACTGATACTGCTCCATTTAGTGATGTAGTATCTGACATTCGACTCAAGATAGGAAACACTACATTTAAAAAAGATAGTGTCGTAACAACTGGCAGCTACAACAGCAACAGTGTTCTAGTGTCATTCGACATTAATAACAAGATAACAATTGATGAAGATGACGTAGAAGACGTGTCGCTGATTGTTGACTTCAAAGCAAAGACTGCCTACGTCAACGGCGAGACCATCTTTGCTCAAATCACGTCTGCTGAACGAGATATGACCCAAGCAGAAGGTGCCGATGATGTCGAATCATTCTCTGGTTCAATTGTTGGAAAACTCCAAACGTTAATTGCAGAGGGTGTCTATGTACCGACTGATGGGGTCAAGATGACCACTAACACACTTGGTACCAACAGCACCATTGGTGAGTACACTATTGAGTTTACGGTCAATGCAGTAGAAAATGACTTCTATATCACCGACCAGGCTTCAACCTCAAGTCTCACTAGTATTGGTGGAATCCAGTATAGTATTGACACCACCGCTGGCACCCCAACAAGCATCAGTGCCAGCCTGTCATCGACAGCTCGTGAAAATACTGACGGCGTCTTCACTATCCGTGAAGGACAATCTGAGAAGTTCACCCTTACTGTAACCGTTGATGCCGCAACAGCTGGCAGTCACCGGGTTGCTCTGAACGCTCTACGCTTTTCAGACAACACCGACGGAATAACCAGTGGCACAACGTACACAGTAACGCCAACGAACCAATTTCGAACTCCGTACCAATTCATTAACAACTAGTCCGAAATAGAAAAACATAAAAAATACCCCAATTGGGGTATTTTTTATGTTTCCTAAAGAGTTTAACCAGGAATCTGAATCCAACTCATCTGAGCAAGGTTGGGGCGTGTTCTTTATTCTCTTGCGTAAAATTAAAATTCAGGGCACAGTAGTGAAAAGTACTTTGATTGCACATCGACGTCGGAGGACGTGTATATGAATCTGTTCGAACATCTCATCGACAGTGGTGTATCGCTTGACCAAGAAGTTGGCTTACTCGTTGAAGTGAGTGATGATTCAGGTGTATGGAACGCTATTCAAGCGGAAATTGGGCGAGTCTGTACTGACATCCCTGACGATACCTTTCAAGACTACGATCCTGAATATGAACTCGCGCTGACCTGGCAAATTAGCAATCAGCAATACACTTGTCGCGTAAGCGTGTACGAAGATTCAGAGACCTATGTGTTTGACGATACTGGTGGACTCATGATTGATAATCCAGGTCAACGTATTATGATCGGACAAGATCAACAATTTATGGCATACGTCGCCGATAAACAGCGTTCGCTGAAACTTTTGGTTCATTAGGCAACGCAGCAACAGGAGCACCCGCTCCTGTTTTTCTTTGTATACAAACGCCACTCACCGGGCAGGATGGCGAGCAGTTCGCAGTTAACTACACATAGACGTGTGGACGCCTCTTGTTATACAATGGAGCCAGACAGATGAATGAGGGTAACCGATATGAATACCATCAAAAGCATTATCTTGTTTATTCTTGGTCCAGCCTTATGGCTTGGTGAGCAGGTGTACTATCGTAATAATTTTCGACAGAAGCCGGAAGGGTGGGTGGAATGGCGATTGACTATACTTAGTATTCTCACGATTGGCGTGTATGTTTTGCTAAAAGCTCAAGTAGAGACACTGTATCCAGACAGTATCTGGATTTTTGTGCTCATGTGGCTCATATCGCTCAATGTGGTGATGGCGTTTGTTTCACTCCTCTTTCTGCAACAGCACCTCAGGAATAATTGGCACTAGCTCAGTCAACTATCCTCAACAAATCGCCCTCCCCTCGCAAGAGGTTGGTTGGGCGCTTTTTATATACACCACCTACCAGTGCGCAAAACGCCAAAAGCCAGAACGGGTTTGGTGTTTTATTTTACTATCATTCCTCATTATTGCTCGGTGCAGAATACTTTTTTAACAAAAAAATGTGATTTGTTAGTCAGCACTGAGCAAAATATTCAAATCTTTGATATCCACTTCTCCGTCAAGATTAAAATCGTAGCGAACGTCATCTCCTGTAATGTTTAATAATAAAATACTGACGTCTGAGATTGTCTGTCTACCATCCCTATTCAGGTCAGTCGACGGAGTGGTTTTTGTGACTACATAGCGTCCACTGATATCAGTTTTTGGTGCTAAATTAGCTTGATTGCTCTGTTCATTCGTTACAAAAAATACCGCGTCTACTGGTTCTGCCAGTTGCGCATCAGCACCAAATCCATCATGACGTAATATACGAGGCTCATGCACCGAAACTATACCCTCCCCTTCCTGCAGAGTCTGAAACGTAACTTTGAAAAGGGTGTCGACTCCCAAAAACCCACCTTTTTGAGTCGTTCCTCCGCCAAAAGTCAGTACCCCTTCACCATTACTATACCAAGGTAGCTCTGTCCACAAATCTGCCACAGAAATGTTGTAGTCAATTGCGGTAACTGCAAAAACGCGGGGATCATAATGAAGCTCACCGGCAAACACATTCACAGGAGTGGAAGACTCTACAACCACTTCAACTTCAAAAATTTCATCCAGGATTACCGTTTTCTTATTTGGTTCTATACGCATGTCCGCTCCTGCTGTTTGTCCACCAGGAAGAGTGAAAAATCCAAAAATTGACACTAAGGCAACAAAAGCGGTTGCGGTGAGCGCTACAGGAGCAACACTTCCGCGCTCATAAAAATCGAGGGCACATCTCATTCCACTATTATGCCATGAATCCTCGATATATAACTCACAGCCTGTGATGAGTACGAAATAGTTACATAAAAAAACAGCCCGCCGAAAATTATCGATGGACTGTGCGTTTTTTATTTTAAGAACAGTGGGTATTTCGCTGGTTTTTGCTGATATGCTCGCACAAGGTTAAACAGTGGGTACAACAGTGCTTGTAGTACTAGGGCCAGCTGCACCAACACGAGTGCATAGACTCCCGCATCAATCGCCAAGAAATCATCACTCGTCTGATCAAAGATGGTTGCAACACCCATCAACAGCGACCATCGCGAGTACTCTGCTTGCCCTATCAAGTAAAACAAGCGCTCAACCAGGGCGACTTCTCCGCCTACCTTAGCACTTAAATAGGCTAAAGCAAAAACAGCTAGGGCAGGATATACAAAGGTAAACAATACGCTAAACTGCAACGTCTTTTTGCTGTGCTGTCGAAACAACGAGCCCTGTTCGCTACGCGTCAGCGCCACCACCAATACCACGATTGGAAGCGCGTAGAGCAAGACTATACTAGTGTAACTGTACGGCAGCAAGATTTCGAATACCACTCCAAAAAACAGAGACAGATGAACGCCAATCATCCAAATACGTTCGTCTTGATTCACGTTCACTTGATTTTCAGACATGGTAATCCCCTTTTTGACGGAATGAGCAAAGGTTGTTTCCATCCTATTCATCTCATTAGTATGAGTGTCTAGTGTTTGACTGCAACGTTAACAAAAAATAAAAAGTCGCGACACTTGGTGTGTGTCGCGACAAGGGTGGCATTACTTCACCACGCGTTCTTCTTCTATATTTAGATGTGCGATGAACCTACTGGCGGTTGCTTCTTCCAGCAGTCGGTGCAAAAATGTGTTTCGACTCCCTGCCATATGCACCATTGATGTGATTTGTGCGATAGCTGCACCAGCTTCCAGAAAATCCATAATGTCATCACCGGTAGTGACACCACCAACACCGATGACATCAACAGACGTATCAAGACACTGTCGAAACTGTCGCACTTGGTCCAGGGCAATTGGTTTCAATATTGCTCCGGACAGACCGGACATACCTGCATTGATGCAGTTTTTTTCTGCCCCAAAGTTGGCATACGGAAAGGGATTGCAAGTCACCACCGCCAACGACAACTGGTGAGCATGCTCATTGATCAGCTCTGCGACTCGTTGTAGTTCAGCTGGATTGGAGTACGGAGAGAACTTCAGCCAAATTGGCTTCGTTCGCAACTCATACGAAACAATATTATCCAATAACTTGCGAATGACATTGAAACGAAATGACATTATTTCTGGAGCCTCTCCCAAGAGGTTCGAGCAACCGAAATTCAATTCGATAGCCGAAACCCCCGGGAGACCAGAAAACTGTTTCAGTCCGGCCAAATAATCTTTAATCGAAAAACCAGCGATGCTCACCACCATTGGGTGAGCAGGTTGTGGCATGAACTCAAAGTTATTCACGGCGGCGGCAAAACCCATGTTGAGCATCTCGTAATTATTAAGACCCCCTGCGACCGACCGAAAGTCAGCCGTTGTGTCTGGCCACACGCTGTTCCCATGACTGCTGTCACGCTGTTCTGGAGTATATGAACCAGACACTACTGGAGCCATCTCCAACCACTCCATAGTTGACGCTGGTGCCCTACACACTCCAGCGCCAATCATATAATATTGATCCGGCGGGAATGCAACACCCCCTACGTTTCGTTGAGACATTTGTCTTCCCCTTTTTTTCTATTTTAATATGTTCATATTTTCCACCCAATGTGGTCCTCTGGTACTATACCGTCCTCCAAACGAAATACAAACTTTCTGCAAAAGCTCCCCGCTTTGATCTTTCTCACATACAATTTTCAGCCAGAAAACAGTACCCGAGTCTATCAGAGATAGATTGACAAAAGACTATTTCTATTGTATCTTAGTCGTAGACGTAATTTTACATACTCGCTGGAGAAACACATGATTTCTTTCGAACAAGACAAGTTGCAAGTAACAAAAGATATTCTCACACACTCCCCCAAAATGACCATCGTGGCCATTCTGCACGCTCTGTCCGATACCGAAGAATTCTTGTCTCATCTAGTACAGATGGGTCACGAAGTCTCAGTCATTTTTGCGAAACCGTTTTCAAAAAATACTGATGTTATTGCTCGTATCGAGCGGACCGGTATTCGAGTTGAACAGCTTGATTACGATGCTCTGGAAAACACATCTATCCTGAAGGAAACAATCACGCAACAACTCGAACAAGCATCGTATCCGTTGGTGCTGATTGATGTTGGTGGCTATTTTGCCCAACCATTGATTGAGCTCTCCAAGCAACAGAAACCGTTGCCGGCAGGAGTAGTCGAAGTAACGACCTTTGGACACAATAAATACGAGGATGCAAAGCAGCAGATAAAAGTTCCCATTGTCTCAATCGCTCGGAGTGAGCTGAAGGACATGGAGGCAACGTTTGTTGGTGAAAGTGCTTGGCTCGCAGCTGACCGCGTTTTGCGCGAAGTCGGTGTCAGTGCTCACGGAAACACGGTTGGTATCGTTGGCTACGGCATGATTGGAAGACGTGTCGCTGCTACTGCAAAAGCGCACGGTGTCCACACTCTTGTCTACGACACAGATACCTTAAAACTCCTCAATGCCCGCAGTCACAATCATGCCGTTACACTAACCATGAAAGAACTCATGACCCAGTCTGATATTGTCATCAGCGCTACTGGTACCCAGGCGATATCCTTAGCCGACGTATTAAGCGCTAAAGACGGTATTGTATTGGCCAGTGCCGGCTCCAAAGCAAACGAAATCAACATGGATGGCCTACGCAATCACGCAAAGGGCAGTAAGGATTTAAGCTCGATGCTGACCCGCTATACCATGGAGTTTGGTAAAAAGGTGCTCATCATGAGAGACGGAGCAGCAATCAATTTTTTGATTGGCAGCTGCCCCGACGCAACCATGGATCTGGTGTTCGCTGAGTTGGCAGAAGGATGCACAGCGATTGTAAAAAATGATCTTGCCCTACATACACTCAATGAAGTATCGAATGCTGTACGCCAATGCATTGCAAAATCTTGGCTCAGTATGCAATAACCACACCCCGCCCCTATTACTTGGGCGGGGTTATTTTATTAATCGTCTCTGATATAAATCGTTGATGACGTCCTCGTACGCAAACGCCAACGGTAAGTCCTTGGCTTCGGTATACGTTACCCAACGGTACGCTTTCACCTCTGATTCTTGTATTTTTATTTTGCCGACGCCTGCTCCGATATGCACCAACGCAAAATGTCGCTTGCCGCCTGCGTGACTCTCATAAAAACCAAAGGCTTTTGTACAAATAAAGTCTAACCCGGTTTCTTCTTTGACTTCTCGCAACAACGCAGCCCTCACGTCTGCATCAGTCTCTTCAATTCCGCCAGAAGGAAACGTCCAGTGATTGGGATACAACTTTACCCCATCCGCTCGCTGCAACAGCAGTAGCTTACTATCTTGAATCACTGCAGCTGAAGCAGCGACTTTCCCCAGAGGTAACTTGTCCATACTGCTCATTATACTAAAAATCCGCAGTACATCTAATTGTTGAGACTCAACATATCAATGTATACAAATTAAAATAATAGAAAAAACACGGTAATAAAGTATTACCGTGCAGAAGTTTAGGACGTTTGGATTATGCGTAACTTAACGCTGCAAAGGTATGACACCCGACTGCCATGAGCAGAATGAGATGTTGCACCTCCCTATATCCAAATGCATCTAAATGGAAATTAAACCATTGTTTGTTATAGGAAAAAAGTTGTAATGTGTAGAGTCCTACCCCAAGCCAAAACAGGATCGCCCACCCCTCCCAGCGCAACCCAACCGGTGCCATAGCAAAGACAGCCAGCACACCAGTGATGAAATACACTCTGGGGAGCCACACACTCTCACTCCACAACTTATCAAACATGATTTTGAGAAGTATGAACACTGCTGCCCAGATCCATAGGATCCAAAACCACCAGCCGCCGCTCGCGAGAATATCTTCCGCATACGGCAGTGTGGTGCCAGCAATCATGATTTGAATGGCAGAACGATCCAGACGATAATGCCAGCCACTGTTTGGCAACCAATGGTGCAGTGCACTGATGGTAAACATCACGACCACTACCACAAAGTAGAGCCGCACCCACCGTTCAGTCATAAACACGAAAAATAGTGCGAGACATACCACGGCGATATCGTGCAGTGAGACAAACGGGTGGCGAGGTCGACGCCACGATTTTATCCCTTCTTCATATTGAAAGAACCTCATATTCATTCCCCTTTTTCCCAAAAGAACTATTACCATCTAGATTAGCAAACCTTCCCCAGAAGGCAAACTCTGGACCAAGCGAATCTCACCTTTGTTTACTCAAACCAAACAGGACGAATATTCTCTTCCTAGCGATTTACCCTATGAGTAGCACTCCCATCCCAACCGCCATTGCGACCATCATCAGATTTTCGGTCAACGATACAAATCCTAGTGGAACATTGGAATTTCCACCTACACACGCACATTTGAGTTCCCGTTTTTCTATATACACGGCTCGAAACACTGACCACGCACCAACACTCCCAATACCGAGAGCAAGTGGTACCGAAACAAACGGCAATATACCAGCCAGCATTAAGAACCCAGCAGCAAACTCTGCGTAGGGATAAATATATCCATATGGCACCCACCGACGAGCTAAGACGTCATAGTTTAAAAACATGGTTGAGAAAGACTCCACATCCTGCAATTTCTGCAAAGCCAGAAGCATCATCGCAATTGAGATAAAATGAGGAATCGTAAACAGATATCCCTGCTCCCAACCAGTGATGTACCCAATCGCTACAGCGATTGCGGCGGCGGCGGCAAATAACACCAGTACCGGTTTGTATGATGTGTCGTCAGGACCAAGTACTTTTTCACCGAAGTACTGCCGCAATTCAGTATAGCCACCAATACGCTCTCCGCCGATAAACACTTGCGGTGTTGTCTGCACTCCATATTTTTCTTTAAAGACATCTGTCTCTTCCCGAGTTTTCAAAAAATTATCTTCTACGGTGTAGCCGTGTTTTTTTACGAGATAGACCGACTTCTGTCCATACGGACAAACGTGCTTGGGCATTACCATGCGATACACAACGGCGGTCTTTTTCTGGGTGGGAGTATTCATATTACTTTGACATTAATGCGAGCCTTATAAGAACATGATACCTGTTAGCACATCAACTTCAAAACCTTCGTACTCGTGTCTGACTGCCGTGTGAAAGAGCGAAAAACATCTTCGTTTTTGGTAGTATAGCCGTACTGATGTCTGTCTATCTAGAAACACTAAAAAAGCACTTTGGGTACACCTCGTTTCGACCGTTGCAAGAGGACGTAATTCATGAGTTTTGTCAGAAGCGAGACACTGTTGTACTGATGCCTACCGGTGGTGGAAAGTCTTTGTGTTACCAACTCCCTGCCCTCGTGTTTGAGGGGATGACTATTGTTATCTCACCTCTTATCTCGCTGATGAAAGACCAGGTCGATGCGCTCACTGCCAACGGCGTATCAGCCACCTTTCTAAATTCCTCTGTGGACGGCAGCGAACTCAACCAACGCATGCAAAACGCGGCAGCTGGTAAATACCATTTGCTATACATGGCTCCAGAAAGACTGTCCGTCCCTGGCATACATGACTGGCTACGTACTTGCAATATTACTGCGCTGGCTATTGATGAAGCGCACTGTATCTCTCAATGGGGACACGACTTCCGTCCCGACTACCGAAACCTCAAATCCTTCCGGCAGTCATTCCCCACCATCCCAATCATTGCCCTGACCGCGACCGCCACACCACAAGTACGCGACGATATCATCAACGAACTCCATCTGAGCAAACCCAGAACATTTGTCTCCAGTTTTTACCGAGAAAACTTACACATAAAAGTCATACCCAAAAAGAATGAGTTGCAAAAGATCGTATCTCTTCTTTTTCAGCACCAAGATGAATCTTGTATTGTGTATTGTTTTTCGCGCAAAGACACAGAGGCGTTAGCTGCCTTACTCAAGGAAAAAGGGTTTTCTGCTGGCGCCTATCACGCGGGACTCGAATCTTCCCAGCGCTCACAAATGCAAGACGATTTTATTCATGACCGAGTGCGGGTAATCGCGGCCACCACAGCCTTTGGTATGGGTATTGATAAACCAGACGTACGCCTGGTTATTCACCGCACGTTTCCTAAAACCCTCGAAGGGTATTACCAAGAAATTGGCAGAGCCGGACGTGATGGTCTGAACAGTGACTGTGTACTACTCTACTCAGCTGGAGACAAAATCAAGTTAGATTATTTTCTTTCTATGGTGTCTGACGAAACAGAGCGTCAAAAAGAGCTCACCAATATATTAGAAGTAATGAACTACGCAGAATCACGCACCTGCCGCTGGGTCAGTCTAATTAGATACTTTGGTGAGACACCAGCAATCACTTCGTGCGGAACGTGTGATGTATGCAAATCACAATACGACACAGTCGATGCCACCGAGATAACTCAAAAGGTATTATCTGGAATCATCAAAACCGAAAACCGATTCGGTAAAGCCCACGTACTCAAAGTGTTACGAGGCTCCAAGGAACAAAAAATATTAGAACGCTCGCACGATACACTTTCTGTCTGGGGTATCGCTAAAGACATTCCCGAGAATGTCTTAAGCGAAATCTTTATGCAGCTCATCGCCCACGGGTTTATTCGCAAAAATGAAGGCGAGTATCCGACATTTTGTGTCACAAAATCCGGCACAGAATTTTTGCAGCACAGATCTACCCTGCACCTCCCCCGCGTGCTCGAAGAAATGTTACTGGTCGAACCAGACCCTGCCCCTGAGAAAAAGAACCGCACTGGAAAAAAGCGACCAAATTCTCGCACCAAAAAAACTATCCTCACAGATGAGCGATGTTTCGCCGAACTGAAGATACTGCGAAAGAAACTAGCCGATGAGAAAGGAGTGCCAGCTTTTATCATTTTTGGCGACGCCTCCCTACATGACATGTCATACAAAAAACCTCAAGATACAACGGAGTTTCAAGACATTACTGGCGTCGGAGAAAAGAAGCTGGTTGAATACGGAGAAGTTTTTCTCGCAGCAATTCGTGAGTACCAAAATACACAGACGCCTGACTAATATTGAATCTCAATAGACAGTACCCTGGGAAATAAAAAGAGCAGCTTGAAGCTGCTCTTTTTATTTCCTCTCTTGTGCCAACCCACTACCGTAAGTGTAACAACGAAATAATCTGGTTTAGAAGCTCAATCACCTGTTGCTGCATTTTTATACGTAGCGAGGGTTCATCCTCTTTTGGTTCAGACGGAGTCTCTTCAGGTTCCGCCAGCGCAGTCAGAGCTGCAATGTCCCCAGCATAACCCGCATCAACAAATTGTTGAGTACGCCATTCTTCTGTCGTAAAGCCCCCAGCATTTATTTCTACAGTTGAGCCATCTTTCAGAATGACGGTGTAAATAGTGTATTCTTCGTCAGCGACCATTTCGTTTGGATCTACCCAAAGTGAAGTAACCGATTGCACGTCATCCAAATCAAAAGTATCTGTTTTCACCGGTACTGTCACTGTGTGCCTCTCTGTATCTCCACCGTAACTAAGGATGATGTCATAGGTCCCTGCTTCTGAATACGTATGCTGCATAGTGAGTTCTTGAATCACCTGAATACACATCATATCTTCGTTCGGCTCTTGCTTGTCAATTTCACCGTCTCCCCAATCGAGTGTGTACGGTGCACACGGTGTACTGAGAGTAAGTGTAGTTTTTGCAGTCATGCCATAGGCTGCTATTCTCGCTTCTCCGTCGACTGCCGCCACCGCCGGCGGTGCCACGAGTGTTGCTGCAGCAATCGCTAATACAAAACCGATTCTACAGATTGCTGATATTGAATAGATTGTGATGTTTTTGTACATAAAAAGAAGATAATATATTGTTTGTGCCTATACAGACTAACATTTCGCAGTCACGTAACCTCAGTCAATAGGTACCGTGAACGTGTTATGCAGATTATTATATAATAGACGTACAGTTCTACCAGAGCATTAGCTCGTGAAATCCAATGCTATACTTTCTCATATGAATTCGATACAGGAACAAAAAGAACAGATTGAATCTGAAATCCGTAAGCTTGAAGCTATGGGAGGCTCGCTGAGCGGACAAGCTAAACGACTGCGTGACAGCACCTTTACTCGATTCCCTATCTTGATAGTATTCCTCTCTACCTTTGGCCTGGTTTCAACCTTCTATGGGTTTGAAAAAGTCATTGATCAGATTCCATTTTTTGTAGAAAATCCGCTGATGGTTCTGGCTACAGGGATTCTCACACTAGCAATCACCGGCACATTGTTTAAAAAACTGAATTAAACACACCCCAGATGTGGCCCAAAGTACACACAAGAACGCATTCTGTTTTGTTATACTCATCTCATGAATAAAGTATCCTTAGGTATTCTGGGAGCACTACTGGTAGGTGTGGTCACGTACAGTATTTTGGTACCGGCAGAAGAATCCACCCTCCAACACTCCGAATACGAATCTGTCGAAGTGACTACTGCCACTGCCCCAGTCAAACCGATTGAGAAACAATTGGGTCAATTATTGATGATTGGACACTGGGCGGACACCCCGGTTGCCAGTACTACGGCTTTGATTGAAAAATACCAGCTTGGAGGAGTAGTTATTATGAGCGCTCCAGCAGACCCGCAAGACATTTCTCAATGGGTTACCCAATGGAACGCAGTGAGTGAAATACCGCTGTTCATTGCGATTGATCAAGAAGGCGGACCGGTCACACGCCTACAAGGCACTCAATTTACCCAAACCGGACAACAAGAAATCACTACTAAAACTCAAGCATACCAAGTCGGACGTACCCGCGGAGCAGAATTAGCAGCCCTAGGTATCACCATGAATTTTGCACCCGTGTTAGATACGGCAAAAAACCCAACTTCTTTTATGTACAATCGGACATTCCCAGAAAACACTTCGGCGGCCGCATTAGCTGGGTCTTTGCTCAACGGTATGGACAAAGAAAACGTCACCGCTGTGGTCAAGCACTTCCCTGGTCACGATGACACCAGCACAGACTCGCATAATGAACTCCCAGTAGTGAATATTTCACAATCAGAACTCGACGAATTCACTCAGCCTTTTTCTGAGATTATTACCCAGAATCCACCCTTGGCTCTCATGACTGCCCATCTACAATTCTCCGAGATTGACCCCTTGCCAGTCACCCTGTCTCCATTTTTTTTAACGACCTATCTCAGAGAGACGCTTGGATACACCGGACTAATCGTTACTGACGATATGAGCATGGATGCAATTGATTCTCAGTACGACGTGAGCGATGCCTCAGGCTTAGCGATTGAGGCTGGAGCAAACATTATTTTGCTCGCCGCCGAACCATCTTCAATAGAAACCATTTTTCCGTCTCTGCTCAAAAAAATTGATACCTCCCCTCTTTTGTACACCCAAGTCACTGACAGCTTCCAACGGATACAGGCACTCAAATACTAAAGGCAGTTATTTTACGAACTGCCGGATATTCTGCAATTCTGCAAATTGCTCAAACCACCACACTTTTTCTGACACTAATGAACCCGTCTGATTTCCGCGACTCAGCGCGTACTGAGCAAAACTTTCAGCAAAATCTTCTTCGGGATTCATAGCGGCATACCCGCTGACATATTGATTATCAGTTGAATGGAAATACTCATCGGCTGCACTCATTGCATCTGACCTCTGAGTAAATTGGAGCGCTCGATCTAAATCTGCACTACTCCAAAACGTCTCTGTAAAAATAGCTAAATAAGAATTTTTCTTCGGACATCCTCTCGTTTGAAAGTAGACATGACATGACGCATTACTAGGCAACGGCACGCTCACAATCGATTCATACGAGATGATATGCGCCAACTCGTGCACAATTAATATAGTATTGGATTCAGTATTTTCTCTCCCCAGCAAATCAGTACCGATAGCAAAAGACCATTGGTCATGATCCGGAGGAATTGTTTGCACAAAGGCTCCGTAATCTCCTTCTGTATCTTCGAAGATCAAAAACTCAGTGAGTTTTTGATCATACTCATCTGGAAACACTTCATATACGCGTGCGAGATACTCACGGTGTGTAGAGTCTGAAATATTTTGCACATCTGACTCATTGGCTACAGCGTATCTATTGAGCACTGGCGCGTTTGCAAACACTGTGCCAGATTGCACTCCGGTCTCTTGATTCACAATTGCCTCGATACTTTTTTGACTGACCAGCTGTTCTTGCAGTAGTTCAATCTGCGCTTGGAGTGTTTCTATCAGTGCCAAGAGCACTGCTCGATACTGCTCATCTGCAGCGAAACTCTGCGCCTGCACTGCCGCCGGAGTGCACACAAAACCCAGACAGAGCAAAACACTGACCATCAGTCCAAGAAATTGTTGTGTGTTATTGCGAGACATTCGACAGTACGGTAACTGGAAGTTGTACAGTGAACTGCGCTCCAGCGTTTTCTTGAGAAGAAACTTCAATACTTCCACCCAACTTTTCTACTGATTGCTGCACCACATACAAACCAAGCCCAGTTCCCTGTGTCTGATGTGCTTGGGCATTGGTCGCTCGGAAGAATTTACTAAAGAGTCGTTCGAGCTCGTTTTCTGGAATGCCAATTCCATCATCTTGAACCACAATCCGGAGAGTTGTTCCCTCAAGCGTATACGAGAAGTATAGAGTCCCATTGGGATTAGAATACTTTGAAGCATTGGACATGAGATTACTCACGATAATATGAAGCAACCTGCCATCTATCATCACTTGCAGTTGTGGTGGATTGTCAGACCGATTTAAAGTAAGACCTTTTTGAGAAATCTTTTCTGAAAACTCATCAACAATCGTATCTACAAATTCACTAAGATTCACTGCTTCTTGGCTACTAGCAAACGTGCCCATCTCCAGTTTAGAAACACTCAAGAAATCGTTAATCAAACTCACCATTCGTTGTACGTTCCGGTTAATCTTCACCATGTATCGATTTTGATCTTCAGTGACCGTATCTTGGAGCTTTTTTTCTAGCAACTCAACATTCCATCGAATAGCCGCAATTGGAGTGCGCAGCTGGTGCGTCGCCAACGCCACAAATTCTGACTTTGCCGTATCGACGGCTTTTTGTTCAGTAATATCAATCAGTGAGAGCATACGCTTCTCCTCAAATGGGCGTGAGTGCACAGAGAGCTTTGTCCAAATGTGTTGTTTTTCAAATGTATGCAGTGGTACCTCCTCTTCATTGACGGTCAGTCCCGATTTTATCTTCCCAAGAATAACTGAAAAATCAAAATCTGGATGAATCCGGTCAAAAAAGTTTTCTGCAGCCATGGTATCACTTTCTCCATGCAACAACCGAACTGCGGCGGGATTAAAATCTAGTATCTGCCCTTTTGAATCCAACGTAATGTACGCCACTGGACTACTTTGATACAAGCTACTGAATTCTTCAGTAGCCGCAAAGCTCGACTGCATAGACGTCGCCGTCAACCAGCTATCAGCCCGACGCTGAATCAGTATCAGGGTGAAGAGAAACAACCCTATTGCCGCTAAAGTACCGTAATCATAAGAAACGGGAAACGATTGATCTTGCAACCAGACAAAACCACCCGCCAACAACACCAGTGTGATGATATTTATCCACTGAAACCAGCGTAACCGAGTAACTTTATGTTTGGTAATCATGTATACATATTACCAGTTTTTTTTGACAATACTGACACCTATACTCAGATAAAAAAATCGTGCTAGGATAAGGACAATATGGATAAAAAAATATTAATCATTGAAGATGAACCGGACATTCGTGAGGCGATCGCCGAAGCTCTAAATGATGCGGGATTTACTGTTTTTACAGCCGAAAACGGAGCGATTGGGGTAGACAAAGCCTTCGCTGAAAAACCGGACGTAATATTACTCGACATTGTTATGCCAGTACTTGATGGTCACGCTGCCTTAGCAAAAATCCGACAAGACTCGTGGGGCAAATCCGTTAAAGTCATCATGCTTACTTCAATGGACGATGTCCAAAATGTTGGAGGTGCTCACCAGCACTCCATTACCGACTACCTAATCAAACCGCACAGTAGTTTGGCGGAGATTGTGAAAAAAGTGAAAGAGTATTCTGTCTTGTAATCAATATCCTATATGAAAAATTCGCATTCCCTGCAACCCATCATCGCCTGTATTTTTGGACTCTGTATCGGCGTTGGACTCGTCTATATGTTTTTACAAACTACTACCGAATCCACCAGTACTCACCCCATCGCCGACCCCTTTGATACAAAGTATCACGCACATGCAGATTTTCGTATTTTTGTTGATGATCAACAAATTGACCTCTCGGGCGATGAGTTCATGTCTACGGCAGGACACATCGTGTCAGACCACGCTCACCTACACGACGGCAACGGCGAAGTGAAACACATCCACGCAGAAGACCTGACCTTTGCGAGCTTTTTAGCATCTGTAGATATTACGCTCACAGAAAATTGTCTGACGCTCTTTTCAGGAGAAACTTTGTGTGCAACAGAAAAAGACCAGGTGTTATTGTATGTGAACGAAGAGCTCTATACTGAGCCACTTACGCAATACGAACCAGTGGATGACGATCGTATCTTACTGTATTACGGTAACCCCCAAAATGAGAATATTCAGACCTACATTGAAGAAGTCCCGTCTGATTCTTGTTATTACAGTGGCACCTGTCCAGAGCGTGGCGTTGCCCCACCCGAGAGCTGTGGGCTCACCTGCGAACTCTAATCAGCTATCTAGATTACTCCAATAAAAAAAGCCCCTGGGAAACCAGTGGCTTTATTGTTTACTCTTTTGGAGGCAGTCCCAGCTGACGTCGAATGTACGCCTGTCCTTCGTCGACGTCCATTCCGTGAACACCTTCAGCCGGTGAATCAACGGGCGCTTGAGACTGCCCGCTCCTATCCCGCACCGGTGGCAACCAAGAGTTCTGATAATATCTCAGATAGTTACTAGGCGGAGAAAGATACGTCTTCTGTATCGGGTCAACTGTCACCCATTGCGATCCCCCAGGATACTGAACAGTCTGTCCAAGGACCCACCAGTTATCCCTCGTCTGCAGCCAGCGTTCATGCAGAAGTATCGTGCCCACAGGCAACTGCACATCATCACACGGCCACTGAATGTCACCATCCCGGGCGGCGTGGCGCACACCGATAATTTGATTCCGGGTCAACCTGTCCACGTGCTCCTGCAATGCCTGGAAATGAAAACAGACCAATCGAACTGGACCAGCTATCTGCGGTTTGTGAATCGTAATCTCTGCTTGAGCCGCCAACGGCAGTGTCAGCAGAGCCATCCAAATATACAGTATCCGAAACATGAGAACCTCCTCGCTTGAGAAAATATCAATGAGCCCAAAATCTCTCTAGTTAATTTATACCACAAATACTGAATATGGCAATATTTACCCAGTATACCTTTGCAAAAATTCTTCTACTTGAGAAAACATTTTCTTAGTATCACTGTAGTCGAGTCGCTCCTTTGCGTCTTTTGGTGAATACCATCCAGCTTCTTTTACCTCTTCCGGTTGAATGACCACTGTATCATCAGTAATGACTCCAATATAAAAATCTACTGTTTTCTCGATTTGTACTCCATCAAACTGAAACGAATACGCCAGTGAAAAAACAGGGTCTTGAATAATTTTCTCAGCCTTGAGACCAGTTTCTTCAAAGAGTTCCCGACTGGCTGACTGCACGGCTGTTTCATCTCCTTCGGCATGCCCTTTAGGAAACACCCAGTAGGAATTATTGCCAATTCTACTGAATTGGTGAATTAACAGCACCTGCCACTGATCAGCTACTTTCTTGATGGGAATAATGCCAAACGATTTGTCAGCTTGAGGAATATTGTTCATAGTATTTTTAGTATACCAAAAAACAGCCCGAACATGTGTTCAGGCTGTTTTATACTTATCTGTGTCCACGACTGGAGTTGAACCAGCACGGGAATACTCCCACTACCCCCTCAAGGTAGCGCGTCTACCAATTTCGCCACGTGGACAGATGTCTTCTCTTCTCTGCGGTCGGGCCATTATGCACCATGGAGCCCGGTTATTCAAGTAAGAAAAAAGCCCGGCGCGAGCGCCGGGCTTTTTTTGATTTGAGTTAGTCTTTCTTTTCTTCGTCCTCTCTCGCTTCTTCAAGTTTTTCTTCCAAGACTTCAGCTTTTTCATCTTCTGCTGGAGTACTCGCAACCTCTTCTGGAGCAGCTTCTTCTACTGGAGTTTCTGCTGCTGCTTTCTCTTCAGCCGCCTTTTGCTCAGCCTCAGCTTGCGCAGCTGCTTCTTCCTCCATTCGCTTCTGATTCTCGGCTTCCTTCACTGCGAGTTCAGCTTCTGATTCAGTAGCCAATGAGACCAAGGACATACGACGCATTTGTCGTTTAATCTCTCGATTCACTTTCTCTCGAATGTAGTAGAGTTTTGCTCGACGTACTTTTGCTCGTTTTACAATTTCGATCTTATCAATCAACGGTGAGTACAGTGGGTAGATTTTTTCTACTCCGACACCACTGGCAACCTTTCGGACAGTGAAAGTCGCTCCGGGTTCATTTCCGTGCTTACGTGCAAGTACCAGACCTTCAAAAATCTGAATACGTGTCTTGCCTTTATCTTGAATTTTTTGGTGAACTTTAATAGTATCTCCGGCTTTAATCCCGAGGTTCTTTCGTTCATCCACATTTACTGGGGAAATATTCACCCCTGCTACTGCTGCTTTCATATATTTTTTTGATTATTAAACGAGTGAGCCGTCTAAACGTGCCACAATCTACCACAAAGCCAGGAGAATCGCAATGCTAACTGGCTTCTTTTTCTCCTTCTATTCTTTCGGCTGCCAGTTCGAAAATATTTGGAAGTGGTGCGATAAACCTTTCTGCTGTACCGTTTGGAAGAGCTAATTCAAGCATATGGGCATGGAGCATCAATCTATCAGTTGCGAGATTGTTGGAGACACTGGTCTTGTGTTCTCCGTAGAGTGTATCGTTCACGATTGGTCGATCGAGAGCTCGCAGGTGGGCTCGCAGCTGGTGCGTGCGGCCAGTCTTTGGCAACAACTTCACATAAGAAAACGGTTCTTCTTCATACTCCCCTACTCCAATACGTTCAAAATCAGTAATTGCTTCGCGTAATACGCCCTTAGCTCCTCGCTCAGCTGAACGTCGGCGGTGGTCTTTTGTACTGCGGCCAATGGGACGATTGATGGTTCCCCATCGATCGTTGATACGACCATACACAAATGCCCGATATTCTTTCTCGACCAGTCTGTCTTGAAATTGTTTCTTTATATACTGATGGGCATCTTGGTTTTTCGCTAGCAACAGTACCCCTGAAGTTTCTCGGTCGAGCCGATGCACCACTCCGGCTCGATTGAGCACGGCTCCATCCCGACCGTAGCCTGGCTCACCCACTTCTTTCGCTCCAGGCTCACGTGCTACAAACCAGTCCACCACTGTCGAAGCTTCTGTATATCCATCCTCATGCACCAACCAGCCGTACGGTTTATTGATAACCAATACGTCATCATCTTCATATAATATTTCGGGTTCCATATCTATCTTTTACACTTTTGGTAGCAAACTGTCCACCAAAGCACAGAGGGTATCTTTTTGCTCCACAGTTAATGTGAGAGCCTGGGCGGCTGCTTTGGCTGCTTGTGCATACTCAGTAATAATCTCTTCCATGGCTGACTTGGTGTCTATGCTATCAAGCAAAGCAATCACCGCGGCGCAATCAATATCGGACAATTCTGTTCGCGCGTACAAATTTGTCAGCTGCTGTTTCTCCACTCCAGTTAATTGTTCGTACGCAAATAAGATTGGTAAGGTCTTTTTCTTTTCTTTCACGTCTCCATAATTCCGCTTGCCAGTGGTTTCACTGGTTGCCCAAATAGACACGACATCGTCACAAATCTGATACGCCATACCAAGACTCTGAGCATAGGTCTGCAATAACTCACACTCCTTCGCACTCTGCCCGGTAATAATCCCCGCCCCCTGGGCAGCCGCTACAATCAATTCAGCGGTCTTCCGACGGATCATTTCCAAATACCTTTCCCGATTTACCTCCTCATCACCCAACGTGGCTTTGGTTAATTCAAAATCTAAATACTGTCCTTCCACTACAATTTGAAATTGTTGTAATAAAAATTGCTGAGCTTGTTTCGTCTCTATATTTGTAGTAGCCACTGTTGCGAGTATTTGCGCCACCAGCAGCAACTGCGCATCTCCGCCATTAATGGCATGATCTTGCCCAAACAAATGCCATACCGTCGGGCGACCCCGGCGATGCGTATCTTTATCTACCACATCGTCATGAATCAACGTAAAGTTATGATACAGCTCAAGGGCACCCGCAAACGGCAGCGCTGTCTCCTGTTGACCGTACCAATCTGCGAGCATCAACAGTAAGCTGGAGCGAAACCGCTTCCCTCCATATACCACCTCTGGTTGCAGGTGTTCATTCTTAAACCCCATGAAGTACGCCAAGTGTTCATACATTGGTAGGTCAGGCGCCTCATCAAACACCTGCTGTAAGTACGCATCGATTTTTTGTGCATATTGTGGAGTGATCTTCCTCACATCTGCTGGTAATGACATATAAATACGTAGTTAGAAATCAGGCTATGTTTACTTCCCTTTTCGTCGTTGTCGATTCTGATAATCCAGCAAAATTGCATCAAGCTCAGTACCAGTAAAATCTGGCCACAAACTCTTGGTAAAGAAAAATTCACTATACACTGACTTCCACGTCAGAAAATTTGAAATGCGCTGTTCTCCACTCGTGCGAATAATCATGTCTGGCTCCGGCATCTGCGCAGTCCACAGGTACTGGTTAAACGTTTCTTCCGTCACTGGCTCCCCCGCTGCTATAGCTTGATTCACACCCGCAATAATTTCTGCTCGCCCACCGTAGGATAGCGCAATCCATATTGTTGTATGGGCTTCTGAGAATTGGGCACTTTTCGCCTCTAAAGCGGTGATACGTTCTTGTAGTTCAGTAGAAAAATCTTCCCGCCGCCCTACAATCCGTAGTCGCACCTTACGCTTGGAACCATCATTCAGCTGCGTTTCCACATCATCCAGTACCGTATGAAATAAATCCATCAAATACGACACTTCGGCTTCCTCCCGACCCCAATTTTCTGTCGAAAACGCAAAAAACACCGCGTGCGGAATTTGTTTATCGCGAATTGCTTTGGCAATGTCGATGAAAGTATTAGCGCCTTTTTTATGACCTTCATAGGTGTGTACGTCATGCTCTTTCGCCCAGCGTCGATTCCCATCCATGATGAATCCGAGACACTGTATTGTATTTTCTTGTTCCATAATTATGTATAAAGCGCTTCTGAGAAAAGCGCACGAGTAGACACCTAATGTAACACGGAGAATTCAGTAAAGGTTTTCCGCGCTGACTGCCAATCCACACTCAGGCTCTCTACCTCTGCAGAAAGCGAGCCTTCATATAAATACTCAACAAACTCTTTGAGGGTATCGGGCATACCTTGAGCCAATACTTCTACTGTTCCATTTGAAAGATTTCGCACGTATCCCACTAAGCCCAACTCAACCGCCGAATCTTGGGCATAGACGCGGTACTGGACTCCCTGTACTTTCCCGATAATTACACACCGCATTTGTATCATGTGCAGCAGTATACCTTGATTTTATTCTCGTTTCGAATTATAAAGAAGTCTGGTACACCGTTCCTGTAAAGGAGAAGATTATCTATGACTGATTCAGCCGAGCCACGGACTTCAGAAATCGATGAGAGCAGTAGCAACAAATTCGCGCCCGAAAGAAAAGGCGGCTCATCAAAAAGAACCCGGCAACGCCGTAAAAAATCTGGTGAGTCACACGTTGGCTCGGACCACAAAGGTCTCTGTTTGCGACCACCCGTCCGTAGATAATGACTGCAGCCGGCCCCAATGGTCCGGCTGCTCTTGTTTTTTTAGAAAAAAAAGGTACGATAGTGCCTACAAATATGTAGATATTTTGCGCGCTTAGCTCAGTTGGTAGAGCGCTTCATTTACACTGAAGATGTCGGGAGTTCGAGTCTCTCAGCGCGCACAGACAAAACTAAACCACCCATTAGGGTGGTTTAGTTTTGTCTTATGACTCTTTCTTTAAACTTTTCTGCTCGCTCTTCTTTAGAAAATTCAAATGCCCAATCCCAAGCGGCTTTATACACTTCGGGTGATAGATTTACACAATCCCATTCAACTGCCCTGTCAGCAACTTCATTATCAAAGACTTTCTCAAACACCTCATAAAGTACAAGAAAAAGTGTCTTGTGATTTTCGAGGCTATTTATCTCAGGAATGTTTTGCCGCTTATAAATAATTCTGTGTCCGAGTTCGTGAACTAAAACAGTTGCTTTACGCTCAACATCAAGATTGGAACGAAGTAAAAACGGATGAGACTGACTTCTTCCCTCATACACAATCGCATTAATTTCTGATTCTTTAAATTTCAAGCCAGTCATCCTTTCCCAAGCATCAACAATTTTATCTTTGTACTGATTCCAAACTTCTTGATATTCAGCGACTGCCTGAGAAAAATCCTGCCTATCTGAATCTGGAATAAAATTTATTTTCATATAGAAACTATATCACTTTCAAGCAAAACCGTTCTAACGTCGTCCCACATGGTGCACAAAGAAAATGAGTCTGTAAAAACAGGCTCATTTTTGTATATGGAATTACAACATTACTGCTCCCCTTTCTTGACTTTGGTGCCAACAACCTATTTAGTAGTTATAATTCGATAAGCATCTAGGAGGTGCGTTATGGGAAATGTTCTTTTGGTTCTTGAAAAAGCGCGAGTGATCTTTTCATCCATTTTTCGTCCCACTTACGTCGCTAATAAATGCGCCCACAAAACCAAAAATAAAGGATTTGTGAAAGCTGGTGATCAAACTACCATCATGACCATGCCCTTAGAAGAAAATGGTAGTCCTGATTACTGTCTAGATTGTATCAGCAAGATGCGTATCCAATGCGCTTGGTGTGGCGATGGGATTATCATTGGACATCCCATTACCCTGTACATACCTCGTGATACTTACGCTGTGCCAGACTACGCTGTTTCCTACAGAGAAGGTGGTTGTGAAGCGCTCGTTGGTTGCGTACGGGGAAAGTGTGACCCTATGATAGATAGAGCAGGCTTCTGGGTTCCCGGTAAAAATGGACGAGGAATGGTGGAGCGAGTACCCACGGCGCTTGAAGTTATTATGGCCAATCTTGATGCCGAAGCAGTGGTTATTCATGACATGGCAGAAGCAGTGGATCCTCAAGTCATAAAACATGAATAATTGTTCTTCTTGTTTACAAAGGCGTCAATCTGACGCCTTTTCTTTATATATATTTAGACAGCGCTCTCGTGTTCTATCACCTAAAGTCACAATAAAAAATCAGACCTGCTGGCGCAGATCTGAGTAATGAACACGTGGTGAATTTTTATACTAATTACCGCCACCGACCCAACGAAGTCCACGATGAACGATATTATTTCGACATCGTACACACGTACTGATTACCGCATTATCGTATGCTCGTATGCCGTAGTCTTTATCAGACTTGTGTACCCCACACTTACACAACGTTTCTTTTGAAAACAGACTGGTAAAAAATTGTCTTATCTTCATTTCCATCACCTTCTGAACAGGAACCCCGACCAACCATACAGCGAGCGTCGACACATTTCAAGCTAAATACCTATCAACAAAAATCATACTCATTTTTTTCCGTAGACCCGACAAGGCTCTGCTATACTCAATCCCAATGGAAATCATTCCCAAATGGAAAAATCACCCCCTGACCAAACAAGGAGTGGTGGAATTAGTCCCCACAAAATGGCTCTACACCTTATACGGCCCTGACGTCACTCCCCAGGCAGATTTGATGGACGGAACCTTAGTCGACCTGGAAACACTGTGGGAAAATGTTTTACAAGACGGCCTCCACGAACCCTTAATTATTCGGGTTGGAAAAACCAATAAGAAATTTCGGCTGGAATCCGGTAATCACCGCATCCAAGTCTTTTTTCAGCACGGAGTGGAATACACACCAGCTACAGTGCAAATTCAAAACGAATGTGGTCCGCACGTTGATAATGTCATGACGAATGCGAGTCATAATTTTTCTTTTCAAGAAAAGATCGACTTAGCGACTGTAGCTATCGGATACGCAAAACCTTCAACAATTTTTCCAGAACTCCAGCAACAGACACATCATTTTAGTGGCGCACTCACGCAGTAGAAAAAGTGTAAATATCTCACACACTTTACTCAGTACTCGTTTCATTATATTCTGTGTTCAGCTGTTGAATATACTCTATTCGCAATCGTTCTTCATCTCAATCCATACAGCAGGAGAATCTCCATGGCAAAAGACGGCCCCACTCCCCTACATTGCAAAACTGATATTTTCAAAAACGGCAAACAATTGTGCGTTGCCACTGGCAACTCGCAGGCAGCTGAGCAATGGGTGCGTACCATAGCCCGACAAGCGAGCACTCGTGTCGACTGGCACTACTTCGGCGGGCGTGTGAACGTCCTGCACCTGGGCGATGACGCTAGTCGTCAGCGAGCAATTGCAAAGGTTAAGGAGCTCGCGTCACAATTGAATGGCCAGGTCATAAGTATCGACGGCATACCCTTCGATCGGAACGACTCCACCACCCAGGCCGGAACAGATAATACAAATTCGTCTTCTCCTGGATCAGGAGAGAAAAAACTCAGTCACCCGTAACGAAATAAAAGCGTCCTTTTGTTTCGACAGAAGGGTGCTTTTTTATATTCACTCGACTCAAACGTGCTGACGTAATCTCTCAAGAAAATACGCTTGCCTAATGCAGACGTATTTTATATAAGATAACGAGCGCTATCCCTGGATGGTACTACCCACCTTTTTCGTCAGATCAATCCGCTACAGCATATCTAATCGAGCTTACCTTTATATATTTTCACCTGCTTGACTTTCAATAGTAAAACGTATTTAGTATAGGTAATTTCAGTAAACACTATGGAGGTGTGGTATGGAAAGTGTTCTTTTTTCTTTTGAGAAAGTGTGGGTTTTGCTTTCATCGCCTTTTAGTAAGACGTGTACAGCCACTACGTGTGGTCATAAAACCAAGGCACGAGGTTTTATGAACGACGACGATTATACATCGGTCATCACTACACCTTTGGCTGAAAACGGAATTCCTGATTACTGTATAAATTGTATTGGGAACATGTCAATCAATTGTGCGTGGTGTGGTAACCTTATCACCATTGGCGACCCTATCACTCTGTATTCACCCATAGAAACCTACCAAATACCTAATTATGCTGTGCCCTACACTCGTAGTGACACAAAAAACGCACTGATTGGGTGCCTGAAGTGGCGTTGTCCGAAAAATCCCAATGACCGGGCTGGGTTTTGGGTACTGGGTGAGAACGGGCAAGGAACAGTGCGTCGCACTCAAACTTCATTTGCAGTACCCATGGGTAATCCCGACCCACCTATGATTACTGCGAATGACCTGCCGACCGCAATCAATTCAATGCTCACGGGCAAAACACCAGGTCAGTAGACCAATAGACAGGCGCCACCCCGGCGCCTTTTTTCTATCTCCATTTATACGTACGAAAATTGAATACTTAATTTTTTTGTGGCATTGTACGCACTAGCCGAGGCATATTGCCTTATCAGTTCAATCAAAGCTGGAGACACGTATTATGTTCGATACCTTGTTCTATTTTATCGTCCTCCCTTGGTGGTTTTCTCTGCCGGGGTACATTGCCAATATGTGTCCTGGCCTCGCTCGCACCCTACCGGGCGGCACAGTACCGGTGTCCGAAAAATACCTTGGTCCCAATAAGACCATCGCAGCCGTTCCAGCGGCACTGGTGGGAGCCGGGACGGTCGCCTACTTGCAGTCTCTGCTTCAGTACGGAGCAATCTATCCCGATGTCCCCTGGGTCACACTTACCATCTGCTTTGGGTTCGGTGCACCGCTGGGTGACTGGGCCAAATCATTTGCAAAAAGACGACTTGGAATTCCTCCAGGTGGAAAGTGGTGGATAGAAAAAATTGATTTTCTGGTGATGTCATTTTTACTCCTCACCTTGTTCGCCGGTCTCCAGCCAATCGAATATTACTTGGTACCCACCATCTTTTACTTCATTGTGCATGGACCAGGAAATAAACTATCTTACAAACTGGGGTGGCGAAACAGCCCACATTAACCCAAGGAAGAATCTTTTCGTCAAACACACAACTGCCTGCTGATGTTCTCAGCCGGCAGTTTTCTTTTTTTTGATTACTCAGAGGAACCTACCCCTCACACATTCCGCCACACTCTCTGGTATAGTTTTGCAATGAAATACATCAAGCAGCGGTTGCTAAAAACAGCCTATCCCCTACTGAAGATATATTGGTTTTTCTTTCAGCCACAAACCACCGGAGTCCGGTGCTTGATTACTCACGAGAACCAAATATTATTAATTCAACACTCCTACGGCTCCAGCGACTGGTCTGTGCCCGGTGGCGGAGTAAAGAAACAAGAAACATTGGCCGACGCCGCCAAAAGAGAAATTGCAGAAGAGGTTGGGATTACCGCCTCTGACATCAAGAATGTAGATAGAATTTTTTCTGATGGTGAACACAAGCAGGACACTGTCTGGATTTTCCACACTGAGGTTGCCACTGCCGATTTTCAGATTGATGACTTTGAGATTATGAATGCGCAATGGTTTCCCTTGGATAATTTACCACCAAATTCATCGCCTTTACTCCAACAGTTTGTATCTCTCTATCAACCAGAAATGTTCTCACGGCCCTCCTAAGGAAACGCTCCGAAAAAAATACCCTCCGTAGTATCGTCATACTTCTTTCACCGACTGAGAAAATCTGCTATGGTTACCCAGTCACCCGAAGATGAAACAAACTACATTGAGTGACACATACCTGCCCCTATAGTTTAATGGATAAAACGAGAGGCTTCTATCCTTTTGATCTGGGTTCGATTCCTAGTGGGGGCACCAACTAGTGAGACCTACTGAGAGGGGTTAATACCCCGTTAATCCCAGTAAGTCTAGCAAATAGTAAAACCACCCAGGTTGGGTGGTTTTACTATTCTAGTATTTTGATAATGTTTGCAATCCTTCTAAGTAAATCATCATAGGTTAAAACATCAACTATATGCTTATATTGACGTTTAATAACTTCGAAATCCTGCTTTTCCTCATCATTAAAATTACCATCTCGACCGAAAATTATGATGCCTGTTGGGTTTGCAATTTTAATCTTCATGCCATCTGGTATTACAGTTGAATATTTATGCTGGATTTCTTTCTCTCCTTTTTTACCCCATCGGGACAGCCAAAAGGAATATTTCTCTATCTGCATTATTGCACCAGAAAGCTCTCTGCTTGGAACATAATTTTTTCTATACAAAGCCTTTCTAAGCACACCAACACCATTCACTTGCGGTTTCTTAACCTCAATTAAATCAACAAACCCCTCCGCATCGAATAACATTATGTCGACCAGACCATACCCTTGATCCTTGGCAATTTTTACAGACTTTTCTTTATGCACGTATTTCGGATACAGAAGTAATATGATATCTAAAATTTTGTCTTGCCACTCACTTTCAGAGTGAGTTTCTGGATTGTCATTCAGCATCTTATTTAGCTCATTGTATGCAACTTGAAAGATTTCTTTTTTGAGCTCCTTAGTTTCTTGGAACAAGGTTTTCTGTTGCACTGCACCAATTAGCTGTGCTTCTCGGTGTGCAATTAAACGCTCGCGATCAGCATCATAGTCTCTTTCGGGCACTACATATTCACCAAGAATATGCACAATACGAGCATCAAGATATCTCCTCACTTCTTTTCTGTCAGGTAAAACACTGATAGCTTTTTTAAATACCTCAAAAGGGATACTATCCTCTGCTTCTCCTCCAATATGCAATGTCTCATCAAACATTTTTCCAAGTACTGGAAAGATTGGAATAAATCTTTCGTTTTGAGATCCAATTGAAGAACCATTACCAGCTGTTCTTTCAAAATAAGGTTGTCTTACATAAAAATCCTCAGGCTCTAAATCTTCAACAATATCCTCATGGATGAAAACTGGCTTTTGAGTGCTCAATGTTAGCGGGCTAATTTTGAAATACTCTCCCTCCTTTTCTCCTATTGGAAACTCTGCTTCTCCTCCCAAATCTTCAACTTCATTGACTATTTCACCTTCAGTTACAGTAAAAACTTTTCCAATAAGACAGGTGGAACCAGATAAATGAAGATTACCAAATGGCCAATTAACGTCTGAAAGGTACCCCTTTCTTAAGACAACAATTCTAAGTATTATTAACCAACTAATACAACGAATATGGCAAAGAAAGGTTATCGCATCGCAAAAGAAATCAAAGACGAAATACTAGCCAAGATTAAAAATGATGGACTCAGTGTTGCGGACGCTGCCGAGCAATACGGCATCCACACTGGCACCATATACAACTGGCTGGGCACCAAAGCCACCGGCGTGGTGAGTGTCCTCGAACATAACAAACTCAAGAAAGAAAACGAACAGCTCAAGCAAATCATCGGCGACCTCACCATCAAGATGTCTGTTGAGGCTAAAAAGGGGCTCTGCAAGGGGTGGTGATCGGCTATTCACGCACCCATCACTATTACCAACATAAACAGCCCGTCAAAGACTGGCAGACCAAGCAGCTGATCGAGGCTGCCTTGAGAGATCATCCAGGTTATGGACACAAACGTCTTGCTATACACCTCGGTATCAATAAGAAACGTATACTACGGGTGATGAAAATCTTTGGTATCAAACCGTATCGCAGAACCACTCCAAAGGTGTATACAAAGCCTAAAGACAGTGTATTTCCGAACTATCTGATGAGTGAAGCGCCATGTGGACCAGGTGATATCTACGCCTCAGACTTCACCTATATCAAGTATCGGGGCAAGTGGCTCTACGTCGCTACTGTACTTGATGTATTTACCAGAGAGATTGTTGGGGTATCAGTACTTAACACCCACGCTACGCAGTTGGTGATGAACACCTTGAGTTCAGCTGTGTTGCACCGAGCACCACCTCGTATCATTCACTCTGACCAAGGCAGTGAATATTGTTCCAAAGACTATACAACTCTGATCCAGAAGCTAAAGATCAAACAGTCAATGAGTGCACCGGGCTGTCCCTGGGAGAATGGATATCAAGAGTCCTTCTACAAAGGGTTCAAGCTTGATCTTGGTGACCCGAATCGATACGGGACGCTCGGTGAATTGGTGGCCGCAATCTACCAGACCATTAACTACTACAACCAGAAAAGAATACATTCAGCCCTGAAAGTACCACCACGGTTGTTTAAAGAACAACATGGGGTATCATTAAAAGACTTAGAAAAGGTGTCTTAGATTTGGGGTACCTTCCAGACCTCTGTTGTAGCGTGCGTTTTTTTTAGTATAGAAATCACTTCTTTCGTTTAAACTCAAATCAATCTTTGTTCCACCATCATTATTTTGTTGATTCAAATATTCATTAATTACCGAGTATTTATCCATGTAATTATCTGCGATAATTAATAAATCTATGTCTGATTTCGGTGAAGAAAAAACTGGGAACTGGGAACTTCCATAGTAGTAAATTGAAATGTCGTGGCCTAACATGTCCTTCAAATCTTCCTGAATTCGAAAAATACTTATAATATTTTTTATGTGGATATTGTAATACGAATCAATCCTATGATTACCTATTGGTGAGGCTATAACCAAAAAACTTCCATACCCATTTTCGTCCATGAATATTTTTAACTCTTTTTCTATTATATGAAAATTAATGATTTCATCATTTTTTGAATATGCTATACATATTGGTATCTGGATTCGTGATAATTTTTCTAAGGTTTCCGTTATAGATTTAAATCGGCAATACTGTAAAGTATCTTTCCACTCCTCCTTATCTATTACAACGTCGCCTTTATCTTCAAGGTAAATAAGCGACTTTAAAAAATCTTCCGATATAGACTTTTGATCAAGTCCAGTAACAGGCGAAAGTAATAATAAACCTACAATATTTTTATACTTTGATAAGTTTAACTGCATTATCAAGTAAGTAGAAAATGAGTAAGCAATTATTAAGATAGGCTCACTTTTAGTCTCTAAACTATCTAGTGACGAATATATTGATTGTACAGCAGAGTCAATTGAGAAAATCCCTGAAGTGTTATTTGTACCTGGATACGTATGAAAATATATCGAAGTACTATTTTCGATTAAGTCGTCAAAAATATCAAAATTCTTAACGTGTCCCGGTATACCTGGTAAAAATAAACAATTTATTTTTGATTGTGAAGCTTCTCTGAATAAAACCATAGTCTTTAGTATACAATAAGTTTTTATTATAATAAGCCCTAGCGTAATGTGTAGTAAAACGTTTTCATCATACTATGTATATAGAAATAAGACCCATTTACAGATCCCATGTAAGAATATGCAGTACAGAAAACTGTCTGAAGAATGTATCGACCAGCTGTCAGATTTGTAACATATAGCTAAAAATAGACCCTTACCGAGAGGGGTCTATTTTTATGTAGGCAACTCTTCAAGGAAGCTTTACAGGGCTTTATGGGTAATTTTCCGGTACCGATACGGGGCACAATCGGTAATCACAGCAGCTGAGTATTGCACCTTGTACGCTCTGTAAAAGACTCGCGAGCACAAATAAAAAACCACCCTGCCGTTAAAACGGTGGGTGGTCTGTGGGCTACGACAGCTCCTTGAGCTATATATTATAATCTCTGGGCAATGTCTCGTACACCGGCGACTCCTTGAATATTTTTAGCTTGACCGGGACGCTGTATTTGCTCGTAAGCCGTTTGGCTACTTCTGTCAGAACACGCAGGTTTTGGTGACCATACACTTCTAACACCCAGCTACTCTGCGTAGCACCAATGTCCTGGCCGTAGAACCAAAGTACTCCGACGAACCGTCGACGCGATTTCCGGAAGATATTTGGCCACCAGCGCGGCTGACGAACAGAATCATTATCCAAGAGACCAATCTTATCTTCCTCTACCAACTCGGTGGGCTCCCCGGCAGTGTTCGCAAAAGCAAGGTTGGGATATTCACGCTGTAAGAAACGTCCAACGTTGTTGGACAGGTTTTCCGCAAAATCAATTTGGGTAACTGTCATGTACCTATCCTCATTTGAAAGTACTCGAAGACTTCTCCTATAGAATCTATACCAATATTTATTTTGTATGTCAATGAATTACCCGTGCTTGAGCAGCTGTTTTGTCCACTCCAGTACTACTGGTATGTAGTTAAATATTTGTTACTGGCTGCACAGACTCTTCTGGCACCGGCGGAGCATCTTCAGCTGGTGACGGTACTGGATCCGACTCTTCCGGCTCAGGAACTGCCTCATTGTCGCTGCTGGAGGCGGTATTTTGCGTGGTAGTCGCTTCAGCTCCATCTGGAGTAAGCTCTGTGTTTAGCTCGTCTTCATTTTTGGTCTCAGTAAATACAATCGGGGTGTCTTCACCCAATAGGGTGTCTAACCGTTTTGTTTTTTCAGCATAGATAGAAAGTGCTTCCTCCACCAAGGTTTCTCGATACACAGCAGCTGGCGCCTCTGTTTGCGTCACAGTCTGGTCATCTACAGTCTGACCTTTTACGTATTCAATTGCACTCCACGTAATACTCGCGACAAAAATACTGACGGCCACGAATACACCAATCAGCCACTCCCGTTTGGGGTGCATTAATTGCCGGTTCTGCAAACCCTTTTGTGACCGGATAATCTTTTTGGCAAACTGTGTAATTTCTGTTCTATTCATCATAAGTCAATACGCGTACTCGCATGATTACTTGGGACTGCCACTGGGACTGACTGGTAGCCACCATATTGACCCGTATTATTTTCGTCACATATGGAAGTTCTTCTAAAATAGTGAGGAAATTTTGCACCCGACTGCGTGAGCCCTCAAATGAAAATCCAATCTCCACCCATTGTTTGTCATCTTCGGCATCTTCCACGAGATTAAGCGTGTCTGTCTCTAGAGTAACACCAGCTTCGGGAGCCAACCGTTCAACCATGTTCAAAAAATCAATACTTTCACTTTCACTGGAAAAGAAGTAGCTGCTGAGCTGAGCTCGATCTGCAGTACTTTCTTCCGCGATTCGTTGCAGCCGATAATATGATTCTTCTTGCGCACGCTGCTCATCAAGTGTGGTCAGTTGTGCCACCAGCTGTTCACCTTGCTGCTGCGACTGAATTAACATGAACACAAAAGCAGCAGTAGACACAATAAACAGCACAATGGACACCACGGTGATTTTTAGTGTGGAAGGACTCATACGTCAGTCTGGTTATCCATAGTAACGATAATTGAAAATAAAATATCTTTATCACTCGCTAGGTTTGATATCGGCAAGTCTACTTCTGTAATCAATGGGTGGGCCAACAACCGATCGCGGAATGATGCGAGCGCCTGGCGATCAACTGCTGTACCACTCATTCTCACTGGCAGTAATGTATCATCATCCTGAGACAAACTCAGTTGTTCAATGAGAATATCTGCTCCTTGCAAGCTGGTAAACAAATCGACATAACTCGACACAGAAACTACGTCGGCCTGCCGGACAATCTCTCGAGCTTGTTGACTTGCTTGCACCAGGGCTACGCTGGCCGACTCATAGTCCGCCACTTTTTGTAATGCTAAATCTGCAGACTCTTCATAGGCGTCAACTTGTGAACTCACCAATATATACGATGGAAATAAAATTGCTGTTCCGCAGGCAATAGCAAACGCCCAGAGCAGAAGCCAGGTAGACAGTACCCGCACCCAATACTCCGTCACAATATTCTTTTTCGCACTCCTGGGAATAAGATTAATCATAAGTTAGACAGTTGTTTTTAGCGCCAACCCAATCGCAGTGGCATAGCCATAGGAGTGTCGTTTATCAATGGGTGGAATAGTGGAATCTAAAGAAAAAGTATTTTCCCAGACATTTCCACGGACACAGGGCACTCCTAAAGTCTCAGTCATGTAAGCTGGTAGTCCTTTTAAGTTTGAGCTCCCGCCGCACATTATCACTGATTGTATTCTCCGATCATTTCCCCTTTCCCCTCTCATGTGCCAATACTGCATTCGGGTTACCAACTCATCCTTAATCACTGAAACCGTACTCAGCAACGTATCGTATACATCTGACGATTGCACACCCCGCACCAAACCTTGCGTATTTTTTAACCGAGTCAGCTCAGACTCTGCCACATCTTCTCCCAACACTTTGCGCAATGCTTGAGATAATTGATTTCCTCCAATATCAATAGTTGATGTATATAACAGTACTCCTTTATATAAAATACCGATTCCTGTCCGAGTTTTTCCAAAATCGACCAGCATCACTGCCCCAGCAGAATCTTCCGGCACTACAGAACGCGCCATGGCTTGCGCTTCAACCTCAAAAGACACCGGGCGTAAACCAGCTGTGATACATGAGTCGTAATATTTCAAAATCGTTTCTTTTGCGTAGGCAGCAACTGCTACTTTTACTTTATTGCTCTCACCCTCTCCAGGAGTAATAAAATAATCAAAAAATACTTCTTTGGACGGAATTGGCACGTTTTCTTCCATCCGGAATTCAAGCAAACTGCGCACTTCTTTCATTGGGGTATTTTTCTTGATTTCTGTTTCAAAGAGGTACGCTCGCTCTTCCGGTAACGAAACCCGAATAAACTCAGCTTTGGTTTGCTGCTTGAGTTCTTTTAAGACAGAAGCCAGCTGTTCAGGGTCATTCACCTGTCCTCTTTTTACCACTCCATTTGGAATAGTAATATCTCCCCATAATTTGAGTTTCTTTTGAGTTTTATTCAGTGTAGTTGGTTCAAACGACACATACTTCATCGACGTGTCTGAAATATCCACACCCACACACGGCATCATCAGATATGTAGGTGGCGGTAATATTCTTGAAAGAGCATTCAACATAAGTCGTCTCTCTAGTATACCTAATTAGATGAGAAAGAAGACGCCGCAACTCACATCTTGTGCCAAATGTATAAACCAACCAATATAAAAGTAGCTATGGAAATAAGGCCGATATACCGCCGTGCGTACTGACTCGCTGCCGGACCAAACCGATATACACTGTAGCCCACAATTGTATACCGCAGTGTCCGCCCCGCAACAGAAGCGATAATGAACACCAGTAAACTACCGTGCAAGGCAGCCACCAACCACGCTACAAACGTATACGGGATAGGAGTAACCGCGCCCAAGATAGTGACCACAAACGTATTGGTATGCATACCATTTACGAGTGAATTAAATTCACTCACCATACTAGGAGTCATGAATTGCACCAGCACCTCTAAAAACAGCAGCGCAGAGACATACGCAAATATCCCACCAATAACAGACGCGACAATCGTAAGAAAAACAATCAAAACTGTTTTTTTACGATTTAATAATACTCCGGCAATCAAAAACGGGTCAGTGATCAGTGGCACCGGAAGAGCTGACTCTAAGAAAGAGATTACGGCAATGAGCCACAAACCAAGTCGGGATTGCAGTAGTTTTTGTGCTCGTCCGACAGAAGGGCCGACCAATACTTGCTCAAGCTTCTTATCAATTTCTTTTAATCGAAACATGAACCATACATTAGCGAATCGGCGTTCCTGGAGGCAAGGGCTGTACGGGGTCAAGAAGCGAAAACACATCGTTGGCACTCGCTGCTAAAATCATCCCCTGACTTTCTAAGCCATGAATTTCACGCGATTCCAGGTTGGTCAGAAACGGACACTGCTTGCCTATCAGTATCTCCGGGTCTGAGAAAAATTCACGAATACCTGACACAATCTGTCGTGGTTTTTCTTCTCCGATATCCACTTTCAGTTTTAATAATCTAGTCGCCTTCGGGACAGCCTCAGCTGCTAAAATGGTGCCTATTTTAATTTCGAGTTTTGCAAAATCATCGTACGTAATCATAATTAATTTTTTAGTTTTGTTAGATAGCTTTCTAAAATAATCGCGGCGGCGGCGGCGTCCGTTTGTGGATTTTTTCCGGTTGTGCGCGCCGCTTCTTGGGTTGTGTATTGTTCTGGCTCCAGGTGAACTGGAATACCGAGGGATAAAGTGACCTCAGTAATAAATTCTTCTACTGCAGTATGTATCGCGTTCGGGTTCCCTGCTAAGTCTAAGGAATGCCCAATCACAATCTCTTTAACTCCCCGTTCTTCAACCAATGACTCTATTGTTTTATAAAAAACCGCGTCGTTGGGTATCACACTATGTGGAAATGCCATCACCCCTGACTCATCAGTCAAAGCAATCCCTATCTTCTTTGAACCAAAATCAATTCCCATTCGTTGCATAATTTCCTAGCATACCATGATGGATTTTGTTTTGCTGCAGCAAAGAAAATGGGCAGTCTAAAATAGAGACAAGCGTACTATATAAAAATCAGTTGGAAAAAGTACCAACTGATTTTTTTCTGTGCTCCCGCCAGGAATCGAACCTGGAGTTCCGGTACCGCAAACCAATGTTTTATCCATTAAACTACGGGAGCGAGCAATGCGCAGTGCCTAGAAAAACTCTGAGGCGAACCGATACTAGCATAAATCAAAAACTGTGTCATTCCCCCGGTCCGCTGGTCTAAAAACCAAACAATTCTAACACCTTCAACAAGAGCGGTTCTTGTAATTCTTCTTCCTCCAGTTTTTCTTTGAGTAGATTGTCGATATCATCTATATGTTCAACCGGAATAGGTATTACCAGCAGTGGTGAAAATCTCTGATGCGTTTTTAAGAGTAGTTGTGGTCCTTTTGGATCTTCTTCATCAAGATGAAAACTTTCCAGAGTAGAATACGGGTAGAGCCGCTCATCAATTCGTACCCCACGGACAGTGACCGCAAATGGGATAATGTACGGCCGCTTCGCAGCAGATACTCCGAGCGCTCCCCCAGCCAGGCCTAGTAATAACGCAAAAAGCACGTTATTAAACAGGATGGCCATAATCACAAAGGACAGAACGATGATTGCCAAAGCAAAGAACCAATCATTTCCTTTCTCAATGTGATGATGCTCTGGGGCTTCCCAGGTAATACTTCGTAATGCTGGTTCCATTTACAAAATTGTATCACATGCCGTGTGTACTTTTTTTACATCTTCTGTTACTATCTTGGACACACTGATGGCTCTGTCATCATGCAAATACGGAGGGATGGCTGAGTGGTTGAAAGCAGCGGTCTTGAAAACCGCCATACGTTTATGCGTATCGAGGGTTCGAATCCCTCTCCCTCCGCACAAAAAAGCAGAACACCGGACAAAGTCCGGTGTTCTGCTTTTTACGTAAGAACGTCGTGTTATTACGGCAATTTGCCCGTACTGCTGAAGCTGCTTTCATTTTTATTACCATCTCAAAAACACCCGCAAGCACTTACTAATGAATTTTGCTATGCTTGGCAACATGAATATTTTTCAACAGCGGGTCTTTCTCAGCGTAGTCGCCATGGCAATTGTTGTCGTGCTCTCAAACATACTCGTGCAATACCTATTTGGCAGCTGGTTAACCTGGGCAGCTTTTACCTACCCTATGGCATTTTTAATCACAGACGTCACCAACCGCAAATTTGGCACCAAAAAAGCCAGACAAGTGGTCTTGGCTGGCTTTTTTGTTGGGGTTCTCTGCTCTATTATTGCCTCTGGCATAGTCGATGAAGCTGGCAATACGCTGACCACAATTCGGATTGCTCTGGGGTCTGGCGTTGCATTTTTGGTAGCTCAGTTGGTAGACATCGTTATTTTCCACCGACTACGAGACGGAGTGTGGTGGAAGGCTCCCTTAACCTCAACGCTCATTGGTTCATTCCTCGATACCGCCCTCTTCTTCTCCATCGCGTTTTCTGCCACCTTCAGCTTTATTCACTACGCAGATCCAAACGGGTGGGCCTTGGAACCGACTCCCCTTTTAGGAATGGGTCCGACCTTGCCACTCTGGGTCAGTTTGGCTGTCGCAGATTTTTTCGTAAAAATCTTGTTGGCGCTTTTGGCCCTAGCTCCTTTTCGGGCACTGACCAAAAAACAACGCCCGGTACAAGGGTAGATCTTTAAATAATTTGCATTACGCCTTCACTCGTTATCTCTAAGCCTCCATCATGCTCTAGATTCAAGAGCTGCAACGTGTCTGGAATAAACTGAAACACGGCGATTGCCTGACTGTCGTAGGTATCCAATTGAAATATCGGCCAGGTTTCATTTTCGTGATTCTGCAGCCTTTGCTTAATGTGCGCAATGGCTTCTTTTTCTGCTTCAGAAGATTTTTCTAATAGCACAGCCGTACCCTGCCCTTGAATAGTGGTCTGACTTGGTCCAAATCCGACTGCGAGCGCTGCGTTTGGATTCTCCATGAGATTGGTATATTTCTGACTATGAGTGGCGGTCAAAAAATAGAAATTGAAATTATCATCAACAAAGTAATACACGGTTGCTACATGACAATTTCCGTCTTTTGGACACGAACCGACCACAGCAGTCAGCCGATCTGATTCGGTCAGGAATGCGAGAGCTGATTTTTGTATTTCTTTGATTTCCATAGTGAAGTGATTTATCTTATGTACTCAGTATAATACAGTTACCCACATCAATTTGCTTCCCTGTACCCTCCTACCTATCTACCACGCACAAAAAACCACCGATTGGTGGTTTTTATCTCTGGTCTATTTCGCAGCTTTGACGGTTGCGCTAATCTTAGACTTCTTTCGGGCTGCAGTGTTTGGCTTGATAACTCCTCGCTTGGCTGCTTTATCAATAGCTTTGTATGCTTTTGGCACAAGTTCTTGTGCTTTTTTTGCATCTCCGGCAGCGGCCGCTTTTTGAATTTCTTTGGTCACATCTTTCATTGCACCTTTCCGACGTACGTTAAATACGCGCTTTTTTTCAGATACTCGATGTGCTTTTTGGGCTCCTTTTGTAATTGGCATATATTCTTTAAATAAGTGCGAACACTGTACCGCACAAGATTGAAAAAGGCAAGAGTCCCCTGACTATTCTTAGCTATCGGGCCGCAGCAGTCGCAAAGCCTCTCTAAAACCGACACTACTCCCGGTTATACGCTCATATTCCTCTTTGTGTTAATCTAAGTATAATAGACATTTATGATACGAGCACTGACCGGAACAATTACTCACACTACTGACACTTCGGTTGTACTTGACGTGCGTGGAGTTGGCTACCTCGTAGGAACCCCAAATAAAGGAGGTGAATTTCAAATAGACGACAGTGTCACTCTCCAGACTCACTTAGCAGTCAGGGAGACGGCACTTGATTTGTACGGTTTTCGCAGTCACCTGGAGCTGGAAATGTTCGAGCTCCTACTCAACATTCCCAAAGTCGGACCAAAATCTGCGTTGCAGATTTTGGTCTCAGCTACACCCAATCTCTTAATTGAGTCTGCCCAAAAGAATGACCCTATGTATTTGCATAAAATGTCGGGTATTGGTAAAAAAACGTGTGAAAATATTGTTCTGTATCTACACAAGAAAGTAGCTGATATGCAGCTAGAAACCCAAAGCGAATCAGATTCTTTCACTCAAACCCAAAATGATGCGATTGATGCCCTGATTGCGTTAGGATACGACGTCACTTCTGCTCGGGAGTCCGTCAAACACCTGACCGACAAAGACTCAACCGTAAACTCTCTGATCACCCAAGCGCTCAAACATATTCAGTAATCTCCTGTAAAAAGAACGATACAATAGTAAGAGCAGCTGACCTCCCACGCCTGAGCAGCCATCAATCGACGTATAGTATATATTTATGGAACATCTTCGCCACACACTAAAAAAAATTATTCCCAAAGCAGTTTTTAAAAAGGCACAACCGTATTACCATCACGCACTATCTCACATTGGTGCAGTGAAATACAAACACCCTTCAAAAGACATCACTGTCATCGGTATCACCGGAACAAAAGGCAAATCATCCACCACAGAAATCTTAGCCCGCATCTTGCGCGAAGATGGCAAAAAAGTTGCTTCATTGTCTACGATTCAGTTTCAGATTGACGGGCACGCAGAGCGCAATCTATTTAAGATGACAATGCCCGGAAGATTTTTTGTACAGAAATTTCTCCGCGATGCCGTAGATGCTGGGTGTGAGTACGCGGTATTGGAAATGACTTCAGAAGGTGCCAAGCAATACCGGCACTCATTTATTGATATTGACGCTCTGATTTTTACCAATCTCACTCCTGAGCATATTGAATCGCATGGTTCTTTTGAAAACTACAAAAATGCCAAACTCTCTATTGCCCAAGCCGTCGCAGACTCGCCCAAACGACCGCGCTTTTTGGTGGCCAATACAGACGATGAGCATGGAGCTGACTTCTTAGATTTTCCCGTTGAACATGCGCTTGGGTACTCACTCAAAGACCTCACGCTACACTCACTACATAAGGACAGTGTGAGTTTAGTTCTCAATGGCGTGACTATCCGTGTCCCGCTGATCGGTCTCTTTAATGTCTACAATACCCTAGCGGCCATCACTCTCGCCCAAGCATTTGGTGTCTCTCTAGAAAGTATGCAGCGAAGCTTGCGTGACATTCCAGCCATCGCCGGACGCGTAGAACGCTTTGAATCTCCGAGCGGAGCGAAGAAAAAAGTGACTGCAGTTGTAGACTACGCCCACACACCTGACTCTCTCACTCAGCTCTACCAAGCATTTCCAGACCGATACAAAGTCTGTGTACTTGGAAACACCGGTGGTGGCCGAGACACCTGGAAACGACCGGAGATGGGTGCGATTGCTGAGCAGTACTGTGATGAAATCATCCTGACCAACGAAGACCCGTACGATGAAAATCCCCGCAAGATTGTTGAAGAAATGCAGAATGGCATGAGTGATGCTGCTCCAGTGGAAATAATTATGGACCGAAAAGCGGCTATTAAGGCGGCATTGACTCGAGCACCCCAAGATTCGTGCGTCTTGATCTCAGGCAAAGGGACCGACCCGTACATCATGGGACCCAACGGCACAAAACAAATCTGGAGTGACGCCGAGACAGTAAAAGAACTCCTTAGGGACGTATCGGAATAAAGGACTGACGAAGCGTCCAGTGCTCACCCGTAGCAATATTTTCCGGTACACGTATATTCCCCGCCGGGGTATAGACCTTCCCCTCGGCGTGCCCACCAGCGCTGACGATGTATTGCTGGTTCCAAATAGCTTGTACGCGCAACATTGTGTCCAAGCTTCTCCAAAGAATGTGCGGCTCATTGAACCACCCGTGTGATATCGGATGCGCAATAAACGGTACCTCACCGCGCTCTTTCATAATCTGCCGCACTCCCCACGGTGAGACACTTTCAAAGCAATATAAAATTCCCGGGGTACTACTGGCGGCGTTTGCCTGACTCGAAGAAGTCCTGGCTGTATAAGAAATGTCATCACGAATTATTTCAACCTCTGAACCGTATCCAAGTACTCGTAAAAATGCTGCGTAGAGACCTGGCTGAAATTCTCCTTGTGGGACCAAGTATCTTTTCTGTGACACATCGACTGTTTTTTCCAACCCGTTGTACGTGAATGATTGCAATACAGTATCCCCTTCTATCTGGGTCGTGCCCGTATCCACCACGATTGCTTGGGGATTGTCGTACAGTAGCTGAAACCGTTCCTTCTCCTGCGCAATAGATACTGTTTGATCAAAGTAGCCTATCCCTTCCGGGAACAAAATGTAATCAGGCTCCAAAGCTAACGCTGCACTCATCGCTTCTTCGAGTTTGGCTTTTTTGGCTTTTTTTTGTTCAGGCGTCCTGTAGTCCAGCCCTGAGAACGTTGCATCGATTGTCAGCACTGAATAATACTCCCCCGCGTCTTCCGTCAAAGAAACAAATGGAATATATCCACTCCCCCAAAATACAATAAACAGCAGCGGTGCCAGATACCACTTTTTGCAAGGCTGACAGTATGTAGTCCAAAGAAACCCGAGAGCTAATATGACTGCAAAAAAACTCAGCCCATACACTCCGCCCACTCTTGCTAACTGCACCAACCACTCATGCTGTCCTAATAAATACCCTCCATACCCAAAACTAAACCCGCTCGTGATTGTAGCTCCTTCACCATAGGTCATCACTGCAAAAATGAACGAACTTATTAATTCACTCACCAACCAAATCGTCGGAATGAAAAAAGCGAGAAATACCTTTCTCGTAACTCTCGTCCAGACGTATTTCAGGGCAGCCGCCACACACACCCCGCCCACTCCGAGCCAAAGTGAGTAGGTAGCCCAATAGAAGATGACGAGGACGAGCTGAGCTTTACTCCCTAAAAAAGCTGGCCAGTCCATTGGATACACTGATAGAAACCACAACGAAGCGGCTAGTGACTTAATCGTCCACGCCACAAAACCTCCAATCATCACTTTTTTATAGGTGGTCTCTTGCTGGGCTAAATAAATAAAATAGGCGATTCCTATAATTCCCAATGGCCACAAGAAAGAGAAAATAA
>Ga0136601_1000083_pt1 | contig 46254 bp, 57 predicted proteins | sample AntRauMFilla2699_FD_181020 | JGI IMG/M metagenome (GOLD analysis project Ga0136601, IMG submission 181020) | Saline lake microbial communities from Rauer Islands, Antarctica - Metagenome Filla 2 #699 | ecosystem: Environmental > Aquatic > Non-marine Saline and Alkaline > Saline | place...
GTATCTCGTCTTTGATTTCTTTTGCGATGCGATAACCTTTCTTTGCCATATTCGTTGTATTAGTTGGTTAATAATACTTAGAATTGTTGTCTTAAGAAAGGGGTACCTTTCAAGCATCATATTTAGTTTTAAGAAAAGAAGGGAAGGTTTTATTCCCCACCAATACCCCGTCCCGTTAGGGCGGGGCTGCAGGGAGTTCCAGTATCATCTTCACCGTCTCTTTGATACCATGATGAGATGTCTAAACCCACACAGTATCGCCGCACCAGTCACTGCGTCTATCTCTGTGACTACTACCTAGTGTGTTCGACCTAATATCGACACCCCGTTATAACCGACCAAATCTGGAGCTACCTCTACGGGAAATTACTCGAAGTCACCAAACACTATCCCAACATCTATATCAAAGAGGCGAATCACGACAAAGACCATATCCTCATCTCTATCCCACCACAAAAGTCTGTTGGTGCAGTGGTTCGCCTCGTTAAAACCAACCTCGCTCGAAATATCAAACAACAATTTCCCGAACTCAAAAAGTACTACTGGGGTACCGATAGTCTTTGGTCGGACGGCTATTTTGTCTCGACGGTCGGCATCACCACAGAAACTATTAAACTCTATATTGCCAAACAAGGTGAAAATGATGCTGGTCAAACAACAACGTTGTTTGACTGAAGTCACGGCAGTGACGCTAGATACCCCGGGCGTGAGCCTGTGGGTTTTTCGTTTGCTCGCCGGTGCAATACTGGATATCAAGATGGTAATTATCAAGTTCCCGCCGGACACGTTGATGCAGGTGAGATTCCATCTGAAGCTTTGATTAGAGAAGTAAAGGAAGAGATTGGAATTTCTATTAAGCCAGAGGACGTTAAATTTGTGCATACTTCTTTTCGGCCCATGATGGATAAAACTGGTGATCGCGTTGACTACTTTTTTGAGGTAGATAAATGGACAGGAGATGTGACAAATTGCGAGCCAGACAAATATGACGATTTAATTTGGGTTGAAACTGATGCGCTGCCAGAAAATACTATCCCACATGTACGAGTTGCACTAGAGTGTATCAAGAAAGGTCAACCATTTTCAGAGTTGAGTATAGCTTTCTTGAAGGAGTCTGGAATGTATTAATTTTATTGCTCATAATCTTGAATTGCCTCCATAAACTTCTTTCCAAATTTCTTTAATTTCTTCTCACCGACGCCGTTTATCTTGAGGAAAGCTGCCTTGGTGATTGGTTTCGTTACACACATGCCGCGGAGGGCTTTGTCGCCAAATACTATGTAAGGGGCGACGCCGAGGCGCTTTGATTCGCGTATGCGAAGTTGTTTGAGGATGTCGAACAGGTCCTGGTCGTAGTCGCCGTCTACTGCTGCGTGTCCGTCGCGCTCGGCGAGGTATGAGTAGCCAGGAGTGCTGGCGGTCGTGGTTGCTTTTGACGATACTTTCACCGGGACGAGTGCCTCAAACTGAACACACCGGTCGCAGTTGGTGCAGGTGTCGGGGTGGTCTTCGGCGAAATATTGTAAGAGGAATTGACGCCGGCAGGTGTTGAGGGTGCCGTACTCTAGGGTCTGGTCGAGGTTGCGCTGCGCTTGAGCTTGTTCCTCGGGGTCGCTGATTTGGCTGATAAAGAAGTCTTGTTTGAATTTGTCAGCGTATGAATATAGCAGCACGCAGCGCGCTGGCAGACCATCCCTACCAGCTCGGCCAGTTTCTTGGTAGTAGCCCTCGATTGATTTGGGGAGGCTGTGGTGAATAACGAGGCGCACGTCTGGTTTGTCGATACCCATACCAAAGGCTATCGTGGCGACCATGATGTGGATCTCGTCCCGGATGAACTTATCTTGGTTGTCGCGCCTTTGGTCCGCACTGAGTCCCGCGTGGTACGTGCCGGCGTTATAGCCAGCATCGTTTAGTTTGCGGGCGAGGTTTTCGGTGTCTTTGCGGGAGAAGCAGTAGATGATGACGCTTTCCTGTGGATGCAGCTCTATCAAAGACAGGATAGTGGCAAATGATTCTTTTTTCGGTAACACTTCGTAGCTGAGGTTATCGCGGTTAAAGCTAGAGGTAAAAATGTGTGGCTTCGGCAGCTGGAGTTGTTTGACAATGTCGTCGCGCACTAGCTGGGTAGCGGTCGCAGTCAGCGCAATAATCGGGATGTTGGGGAAGTTGGTCCGCAGTTGGTTCAGGTTCCGATAGTCCGGGCGAAAATCATGACCCCATTCCGAGATGCAGTGTGCCTCGTCGATGGCGAACAAACTAACGGGTAGTTTATGCAGTAACGCGGCGAACTGCGGGACGCCGAGACGCTCGGGCGAGATATAGAGCAGCTTAGTTGTGCCGTCGGTGACGTCGCGCAGGATTTGGACTTTTTCGTCTGGGGTCAGGGTGCTGTTGAGGTACGCGGCGTTGACGCCGTTTTGCCGCAGCGCGTCGACCTGGTCTTTCATCAGGGAAATCAGTGGCGAGATGACGATCGTCAGCCCGTCTTGCATCAGGGTTGGCAACTGGAAACACAATGACTTGCCACCACCGGTCGGCATCAGCACCAGGCAGTCTTGCTTATTGAGCACTCGCTCTACAATGTCGCGCTGTAACGGACGAAATTCGTCGTAGCCAAAATAGGTTTTCAGGGTTTGGTGCAGCATGATTTTGTGCGGTTAGGAGGTAGATATTAAAGCCATTATCTAGGTAGTATAGACTGTCGCTGCGTGTGTGTCGCTATGTGGTTGGTACGATCCAATAACCGCTGCCAGACTATCTGGTTCTACCAAGAATATTACGTAGCTTTTTAAGAGTGCGAACTCAATGTAGTTTGGTTACCGTAAAATGGTACCACAATAAACCGCCATGATTTATATTCCACCAAATTACCCCGCATGCTTGCATCGGGGAAAACCCTGTTACACTAGGCAGTAATGAAAGGGAAGCTACAACACATTAAAAAACCACACAACAAAACACTTTTCATATACCACCTAGTCTGTCCAGTGAAATACCGAAGAGATGTCTTTACCCCAACTATCTCTAAAACGCTCACCAACGTCTGTTTGGAATTCGGTCCCGCCTACGATATCTATTTCCTGGAGATTGGCATTGACGAAGATCACGTTCACTTTCTACTCCAAACCATTCCAAACATACGGTTCTCTGACATGGTCAAGAAAATCAAAAGTATTACCGCTAATCATCTCTTCAAAACCCACCCTGAGATCAAAATAAAACTGTGGGGTGGCAAGTTTTGGACGCAAGGCTATTATGCAAATACAGTCGGCAACGCCAACATGTCTATCATCACCAACTACGTGAAGAACCAAGGTTTGCCTGCGTATCAACAGCTACACTCCGCACCACAGCAAGACTCGTTGTTTACTACCTAACCCAACGCCGATACCCCGTATGCTTGTCATCGGGGTTGTTCATTTGCTTTACTGGAAAAAAGGAGGATAATAACTAGAGGAGTCAGTGCGGCAAATAAAGTTTTATTACTGCTGGTTAACTAGATATACTATGTTTTACGATCGTTATGAGGCAGGGCGAGATTTAGCAGAAGCATTGCAGGAATATGTAGGTACAGACTCTGTGGTATGTGCAATTCCTCGAGGAGGTATTCTAAGCGGTATAGCAGTAGCAAAAAGGTTAGAGTTGCCAATTGAAATTATAGTACTGGGGACTGGTGAACATGTAACAAATGATGGTTCGTTGCGCTACGCGATTACCGAGTTTGGTGCCTATGCAGGTACTGATGAAATATCAGATACGGAATTGCAGTCAGGTTTAGAATTAGCAAAACAAAAACGGTTAGCCTACACTGACTCAGAGCAGCTGCCCAACTGGAAAGATACAACCGTGATTGTGGTTGATGATGGTGCAGAGAGCGGTCTCACCATTAAGGCAGCGGTCACATCACTGTTAGAGCAGAAGCCAAAGAAAATAATTGTGGCGCTGCCGGCGGCGTCTGCAAGTGTCAAAAAATGGTTAGAAGAACACGTAGACGAGGTAGTGGTGCTACTAGTGGAACCAGAGTTCACAGGAGTGATTCATGAACATTTTAGTCACTATCCAGAAGTGTTCGACAAAGAGGTACATGTGGCATACTGGCACGCCAAACATATCTACGAGCAGCACAACAAAAACAAATAAGTATGGACATTTCGTTATTTTTGGCACAAGTTTTTGGTTTATACTTTATACTGGCTGGGGTAGTGATCTTAGTTCGTCCTGGCGCTGCGACCGAGCTGATACGGCTGTTTGCAGACCGTAGGGCAGTATACCTCAGTGGGTTTGTTGCTTTGATCGTCGGGATTCCGCTGGTCCTGGTTCACAATATATGGGATGGATCCTGGCGCGTGTTTGTGACTGGGTTGGTTTGGCTTACCTTGCTCAAAGGCATAACTCTGCTTTTTGTGCCCCGTCTGGTTGCAGGTTGGGCTGATGTCCTGACTACGTATCCAAGGTTGATGCGTCACCTGGTCTGGCTACTGATTATTGCTGGTGTATGTCTCTTGTCTGTGGGAAGTGGTTGGGTAATGTAAATTGGTTATGTCACTTATTTCCCACAAAGATTTTGCAAGCACGTCTGGTCAAGATAAAATTATCACAGTGATCCATCGGCTCGAGGCAAAGATCCATGAATTAGAAAAAGAAGTAAAAATATTGCAAAGGGAGGAGCGTCAGATTGAACAAGAATTACAGGGTCCTGAGGCTTACTAATACAACAAATATAACTATGAAACAAGGATTTAAAACTACTATCGAGGCAGACACAACCGCCAACAACAACTTCAGAAAGGTGCTATACACTGGTGCTCACAGTCAGCTAGTACTGATGACGTTGCAGCCTGGTGAAGAGATTGGTTTGGAGGTCCACCATGACACAGATCAGTTTTTCCGCTTTGAAGCTGGAGTAGGGAAGGTGGTCATCAATGAAACCACTTACGAGGTAGTAGATGGTGACGCGGTCATTGTTCCAGCTGGAGCACAACATAACGTAATCAACGTTTCAGATAGTGAGACACTCAATCTGTACACTATCTACTCACCAGCTCACCATAAGGACCAAACAATTCACGCTACCAAGGCAGATGAAGTAGAAGAGGAGTTTGATGGTGTGACGACCGAGGCATAGGGCTGGAAATAAAGATGCTACAAAAAACGCCCACTGGGCGTTTTTTTGTGGTGAGGTTATCGGTTACCCCAGCCACGACCTCCACCTCCGCTTCCTAAAGTGTTGCCGTTTCTGGAAGTCTGTCCACCACCTCGTTCTTTGTCTGATGCAACAATCTCGTCGAATTCCGATTGTGATATGTGTTGTGGTGTATAACTCTCACCACGAGCGTCAAGTTGGGAGATAAATGATCTCATATGATTGCGTGAGCCACGCATGAGGTTTTGATATACCAGGACAATATCTTGGTTATTAGTGTTTTTGATTTCTTGCGCTAAATCAAACAGATCAAGATCTTCAATCAGTGCGCCGACTCTAAGTGCTTCTTCCACCGAAGTCGCACCTGATGCAGTCAGGTCAGTATATAACTGTTGCAGGTCCGGGTTGGTAAAAACTCCGATACTGTCGTCTGTCACAGGGTCAGCAATCTGGTATTTTTCCAATAGGTCTCGCACTGCTTCGGTGTGGGTTTGTTCACTTTGTGCGATATTTGCAAAGATTGGCAGGCTCCACTGGTCGTATAGGGTACTGTATACATCACGAGCCAGCTTTTCCTCCTCACGCATATACCGTAGACCTTGTAATTCTGTCTCAGATAGAGATTCGGTTGGGAGGGTGTCCAAGGCTGGACGAAGTGAAATAAAATCTGTCGCCAAAGGCATGTCGGTGGCTACTGGTACACGGTTGTGTGGGTTGTTCATTTGTTCTGCTGCTGATGGTTGGCTGTTGCCAAGTGACCAACCACCGACTCCTCCAACACTGAGGGCAGCAATGAGTGCAATGATAATTTTCATAGGGTGATAGTGGTTGGTTTATAAAACCTTCTGGTTGTAACTGAGTTTGATGAATTCGCCTGGTGTCAGACTGCCAGCGTTACCGTTAATCTGGACTGCTGGAAAGATGTAGGTCGGCAGGTCAAGGGTAGCATCGCGGGTTTCGCGCAGCGTGACAAACTCTTCTTTGGTGATGCCGTCTTTGACGTGGATGTTTTGCACCCGCTGCTCGCCGACTGTGGTGGTATAGGCTAGTTCACGATCCTTGCCTTCTGGATAGTCATGACACAGATACATTTTTGTTTCTTCTGGGTACATTTCTAAGATTTTTCGCACCGAATCAAACATAGTTTCAGCACTGCCGCCAGGGAAGTCACAGCGGGCAGTGCCCATGTCGGGAGCAAACACGGTGTCGCCAGTAAATAATGCACCGTCTATGTCATACACCATATCGGCTGGAGTATGACCAGGTGTGTGAATAGCTTTAGCTTTGATGTTTCCGATCATAAATTCTTCACCATCGGCAAACACCTGGTCAAATTGTGAGCCGTCAGTTTTAAAGTTATCGTTAAGGTCAAAGGCTTCTTTGAGGTATGTTTGTACGTTTACAATCTGGTCACCGATGGCTTTTTTGCCACCAATTTTTTCTTTGAGGTAGGTAGAAGCCGACAGGTGGTCAGCGTGCATGTGGGTCTCGAGCAGCCATTGATTATCTAGTGCGTGTTGTGTAATAAATGCAATCACTTCATCAGCCAGAGCGGTGTCTGTCTCAACGTTTTTGTGGTTATAGTCAAGTACCGAATCAATCACCGCCGATTTCTTGGTTTCAGGGTCCCAAACAATGTACGTCACTGTATGAGAATCGGTGTCAAAAATTGGGTGTATCTGTAGCGCATGTTCCATAGTTTATTTTGATTATTTATTCCAAGGCATTTTTGATAACAGCATTGCCATCCCACACCAGCCAGTTAAGCCAGAGAATGTCAGGCCAGCTCCAACAAAGATCACTAGGTAGTAAAATGATTCGCTAACAGTGTGAGAGGCAATTGCTCCAAGCAGAATAAGTAGTCCGGCTGCGAGTAGTACTTGTCGCATGAGTGGCATACGGTTGGTCAGCGAATTGGTCGGGTGTCCAGCCTCATCCCAGGCCATGATGCCACCCTCGACATTAACCAGTTCAGCGGTCACACCAGCAGCTTGCAGTTTTTCGATTGCCTGTTGACCTCGCTTGCCGCTACGACAGTGCACATAGACAGTCTTTTTGTTTGCAAATTCACTAACACGTGACTCAAGTGTTCCAAGTGGCGTACTGCGCACACCCTCAATGTGTTTTTCTTTGTATTCTGCTGGTTCGCAGACATTGATAAAATCGACACTGTCATTATTTTTTTCTGTTTCTAATACTTCTTTAAATGCTTCAACTGTTATATGTTTCATATTTATCCTTTGATTAGGGCGGTTAATTTGTCGAACATGTCCTGATCCTTTTTAGTGACAGTTGGTACAAAGTGCTTCATGAGAAAAGATTCGGTAAATTTTTGTCGCAAGCCAGCAAACGAACGTGAAGCCGAGAGTAGGGTAGTACTCGCCTTGAGACAGTCGACTTTTTCTTTTGCTAATTCTGCTTTGACTGATGCCAGCTGGCCTTCGAGGCGGCTAATGTGATCAATGATTTTTTTCTGTGTGTGGTTCATATTATCTATTATAATAGCATAGGGTCTACCCTATATCAACTAACCAATTCGTTTACGTGTTACAGGTTTGGCTTGTTCGCTGGAGAGGAGTATACTTAGGGTACAGATTATATATATTTTTAACTGATACGAATAGTAAGTCTACATTCGTTATCTTGTTAGCAATAATCTCACCCAGAATCTTATTAGATACAGTAAAGTTAATACTGACATAACATGAAACATATATGACAGAGCAACAGACTCTCAACTGGTTACGACAGCACCCGACAGCAACAGTAGCGACTATCTCAAAGACTAAAAAACCAGAGCTTTCTGTAGTGTATACATACGTTGATAACAATTTTCATTGTTACTTTGTAACTAAAGAGTCAACTCGTAAGCATACAAACCTGAGCGGTAACAAGGATATTGCTTTGTCGTGGTGTCATGAGACTAACTTGACCATGTGTGAGATGGCGGGGGAGGCCTTTCTGGTACACGATGGTGAAACTGTTGCATATGCCATCACACAACTACAAGGACAGCTAGTGAATGGTCAGGTAGCTTACTGGACTCCGCCAGTTGGTCAAATTAATAATCGTAAGCATGACCACTATGTGGTTTATAAGGTTATTCCTAGAATGGTTAGCTATACTGACTATTCGTCTGCTGGAAGCCAAAATCCAGAACCCAGAAAATTTGCATTCTTACCGTAACCCTCGATAGGATCATGTGGTGGTCAGTGTGGATTTGAAATTTCGGCTACAAATTCAGAAAATGTTGCAAAGCCGATATGCCTTCGGGATGAATTGTATGGCCTAGCCCATTGTATAAATGCATATCAACGTTTGCTCCCATGGTGGTTAAAATGTGTGCGGTGGTTGTGACACGTTCTTTTGGTATATGAGAATCTGCCTCATCACAGCCAATGTATATCGGTGTTCCCTTGAGGTCGCCAGTGCTTATGGAGCGGACTTCTGCGTCACTACCGATCAAGCCGCCACTAAAAATTGCTGCGGCTTTAAATTGTGTTGGATGCTGCTTTAGATACTCGGCCACTAAACAAGCACCTTGGGAAAATCCAGCTATGGTTATCTGACTTGGCTGTATCTTATACGCTGTTTCTAAAAATAAAACTATACTATGGATTCTGTCTAGGGCAGAGTGTAGATGGGGTTGATTTTCTGCCTTGGGCACAATAAACCGCTCTGGGTACCAGACACATTCAACGGCTTGTGGTGCTAATACAATACAGTCTTCTGGTAGTGATAGTTCGCTTGTCAGGTGTAGTATGTTTGCTGCACTGGCACCCCGTCCGTGCAATAGCAAGAGGGCCTTGGTGGGGTTAGTGGAGTTTCCCTCAGTGAGTATTACTTCATCACCGTGCGGAGATGATGATTGATTAATTTGTAACATGATCTCTAGGTAATTGAAGAGGTGTGAGCGAGGCAATAATTGCGTCGCGGTGTATTTCGTGTTGGGCTGGAATTATTAGATGAGTTCCAAGTTCAGCCGCTGGTTCATCGATAGTTACACCGATATCGTTGGTAGACAGTTCAAAGAGGATTGCTGCCGGAGTCATAAAGTACGTAGCGTGAAAATAGTGCCGGTCAATTAACCCAGTTGATGCTACCCCAAGTTCATTTACTTGAAATTCCAAAGCTTCTCGGACACTGTCGTTATCCGCCTGAAAAGCAATGTGATGAATTGAGCCAGCGCCTTGGATTGCGGGAGGTACGTCTTTATTAGTAGTGGTGGCTAGGAACTTGCCCGGCCAGGTGCTTGCTTGATAACGCGTAACTGTGTCTTTTGTATCAACTATAGTATAGCCGAGCCCTTCTTCCAAGACGGGTTTAATCGAGCCTTGCTCGTGCAGTGATAGCAGTGCACCATAAAAGCCGCCTAACACATGTTCGATTGGTACTGGTCCCTCTGACCAGGGGACAATGTTTGTCTCCACTTCACTTGCGACCAAGCCAATTTTGAGTCCATCCGGGTCGTTAATTAGTAAGACTGTTTCTCCAAACGGTAACTTTGTTTCGATGTAGTTTATATCAAATTCAGTACAGCGGTTTTTCCAGTAGGGCAGTGAAGCTGGTTTAATGGTGTAGTAGATACTCTCGACTTCGCCACTGCCGCGCTTTCCCTGTGGGATATTTTTCCAGAAGAAAAAAGTCATAAGGGTACCAGGAGTGCCGATATCGTCACCGTAATACAGGTGGTAGGCGCTCGGGTCATCAAAATTGACCGTTCTCTTTACTAGTTTTTGTCCTAAAAGGCCTTCGTAGAAATCGAGATTCTTTTGCGGGTCTGCCGTTATGGCTGTAATGTGGTGAATGCCTTTGGTGTGTGCACTACTCATACGATTAAGATTGTTCAGTAAGTAACTTTTGTATAGCTAATGAAATATGCTCCTTAGTTTTTTCGTCAACCAATCTATTGGTCTCGTCAAATTTATTTGAGACGTCTCCGACCATAAATTCTGGCTGTCCTAGTACGACTGCATCGAGGTGTAGTAGGGATTGTTTCACCTGGTACGCTGCCATAGCGCCTCCAAGTGAACTATAAGAGGCGGAGACTACTAATACTCGTTTACCTTGCCAGGCATTTTGACCGTATGGCCTGGATGCCCAATCAATGGCATTTTTAAGTGCGCCGGTAGTACCTCGGTTGTATTCTGGGGTAGCGATAATGATAACGTCACTGTTGAGTATTTGTTGTCGGAGCGTTTCAGCGGCGGCAGGGAAATCAGCTTCTAGTTCTTCGTTAAAGAGGGGTAGATTGATATCGGCCCAGGCAACTTGTGCGTCGTCAGTCAGTTTAGTTTCAAACGCGCGGAGTAGGCTCGTGTTGTATGATTCTGCTCGTAAAGATCCAGAGATAAGAAGTACTTTTTTCATAGGGTTAACTAATTTTATTGTAGATATGTTTGCTAGTATACTATCTAGCTTTACAATGTAAAGTTATCTGTTACATTGCTATAATAGTTATCATGAAGCAGTCACGTATAATCTGTCCTGCAAAAAAGATATTGCATACACTGGGCCAACCACATGTGCTGAGTATTATTCATGCGCTCAACAATGAAGCTTATGGTTTCAATAGCTTGCAAGAAATCACCGGCGTTAATTCTCGGACTCTGACCTCACGGCTACATATGCTAGTAGCAGAGGGCATTGTTACTAGTACTGCTTGCTCCAATGACGCCAGGTGTCGATATTATGAGCTGACTGCGAAAGGGAAGAAGATCAATAAAATACTAGTCAAGTTTGATTCTCTGTAAGGTAAGTTATTCAACTGTGTAGTCAACGACGATGTCGTTTTGGACTTCAGCGGTAATTCTGCCGGGTCTATAGTCCATAGTGACTGGCATTGGTTCACCATCGATCGTACCTACACGAAAAGGGATGTTTTGTGTCTCTGCGTAGTCAGCAGCCTCTTGACTGGTTATGCCTAGAATTGAATCGTGTGAACCTGGTGTTGGCTGCGGTTGGTTTATGTCCTCACCATTGCTCGATTCAATGGTATAGCTCACCACCAGTCCATTTTCTACGGTTGCGTTTATTCGTCCTTCTTGTAGGTCTTTTGTTATTGGTAACAGTTCACCATTCGTTGCAACCACTCGAAAAGGGGTGTTGTTAGCTTGAGCGGTTTGTGCAGCTTCAGCTATATCCATGCCAGTGTAATCAATTGCCGTTGGCAGTGTGGTTGCTGGAACTGTCGGCGTAGCATCAGGGGTGAGTAGGGCAATGAGCTTTTGCAGCAGTACGATGACTTGTTGCATGAGACTTTCTTTCTCGGTTACTGGTGTTGGTTGGTTTGGTGGGGTATCGATGGTTGCGATCAGACTCTGGGCTAGCTCAGAATCTGGTGTATATGATTGCATTACTATGTTGTCTTGTAGCACGTATACGGCTTGTGCTCCGTCTGCTGCTGGGCTACCAGCACATAAGTAATTCCAGGTTTCATCGTACGTAAAGGTGACCGTATCAGTTGCGTCTAGTTGACCTTTGTAGATTGAATCGGTCGTGACGAGCTGATCATGCTGGTTGCCAGCTGTTTCTATCGCACCAGCGGTCACTAGTGCAACGGTGTATTTATCCTCTGTGGCGTAGATGTCGTTCATCTCAGCCGGGTTCAAACAGCTTAGTGCAGCTACTGGACGGGGTAGTATTAACAAAGAAGAAGCTAGCACTAGTAGCAAAATCGCTGTTAGAAAGTATGTAGATCTTAAATGTGTGTGTGATTGCATGGCAGAATTTTAGCATGGTAGTTAGTAATTTGCGCTGGAACCGATACTTCTGATTGAGGTGGTTTATAATACGGAGTACTTCCTGATCTTTGTTGGTACTTATGCCCGATGGTACGCTGGCGAATGTGAAAGCAACCGCTTTGTTAGACGTAGTATCTAGTGATTGTCCCAAGTAATAATAAGTGAACCGATTCCGTTGCTGGAACATAGTGAGTCAAATATCATATATTATATTATTATATGGAAGCAAAACAATTTACTTTTATACAAACTATTACAATTTCCGTCTTGACCTCCGTGGTGACGCTTGGATGCGGCTATCTTTTATTTATCCATCCGATGACGTTAGTCGGCGAGCCTGCCGTGTTGAATGATGATACTGATACCACGGCGCAGCTATTTGATGAGACACAATCAATCCCTGATGTAGTAGAAACAGCTATTCCAGCGGTAGTATCTATTACAATCTCAGCAGATGTGCCGGTGATTGAGCAGTACTATGACGATTATTGGAGTCCATTTGGAGGTACGTTCCAAATTCCCAGACAACGACAGATTGGTACTGAACGACAAGAGATCGGCGGCGGGACTGGTTTCTTTGTGTCGGCCGATGGGTATTTGGTGACCAACAGACACGTGGTTGACCAAGAAGGAGTAGAGTATTCAGTGGTAACAAACGAAGGCGATACGTACGAGGTTACAGTTGTTGCGATAGACCCGGCGCTTGATGTGGCGATTCTTAAAGTGGACGCTGAGGCTGATTTCCCGTTTTTGACCTTTGCTGACATAAAGGGGGTACGACTTGGTGCGCCGGTGATTGCGATTGGTAATGCCTTAGCGGAATTCCCAAACAGTGTGTCCGTTGGGGTGGTGTCAGGTCTCTCTAGAGATATTATTGCTGGGGATGGCTTTCGTTTTAGAGAGTCTTTGGAGGGAGTGATTCAAACTGATGCTGCGATCAATCGTGGGAACTCGGGTGGGCCACTTTTAAATACCCAAGGTGAGGTAATCGGGGTGAATGTAGCGGTGGCGGGTAGTGGTGAAAATATCGGCTTTGCTTTACCGAGTAATGTGGTGAGTGCGGTGTTTGAAAGTGTGGCCACTTATGGTGAGATAGTACGACCGTTTCTGGGGGTGAGATATGTGCAAATTACACCAGAGCTAGCCACCAGAAACGGATTAGCTAGTGAGTATGGTGTACTGATCGTGAGTGGGGAAAATCCCGATGACGTGGCAGTGTTACCTGATTCTTCGGCCGCTAGAGCTGGCCTGAAAGAGGGTGATATTATTCTTGAAATTGAAGGTCAGAAACTTGATGGTACACAAAGTCTGGCGAGTCTGTTGCGTACCTATGGCGTGGGAGATTCGATTACTTTGAACATATTACAAGACGGAAGAGAGCAAAATGTAACAATTGAGCTTGAACGAGAGTAGGACTAAGCGGGTAGGTGGTTAGCGGGTCTGAAAGTTATGCAATCAGATTTTTTGCATATTTTGATGCTGTGGGGTAGGGTTGTTTTTTGCGGCTGAATAAATTGGCTCGGCAACGCAGAAGGCAATCTATCCAATGACTACCATGAACGCTACAATTTCAAGACTACAAAGCAGTTTTCAGACAAATAAACACTTCTTTCGAGCCGATATTCTGGCCGGTATTACTGTGGCCTTAGCTTTGATTCCCGAGGCGATCGCTTTTGCGTTTGTGGCTGGAGTTACACCGCTTTTGAGTTTGCAAACAGCTGCGATGATAGCGATCATCGCAGCTTTGTTTACTGGGCGACCGGGGATGATCAGCTCATCTACGGCCGCAATCGCAGTGGTGTTGGCGCCACTAATTGCGCTACATGGACTTGAGTATCTGTTCGCCACAGTTGTCTTAATGGGGGTAATTCAGATCTTGCTAGGCGTTTTTAGGGTCGGTAAATTTACCCGGATTATTCCCTACTCAGTGGTGCTAGGTTTTCTTAATGGTCTGGCGATTGTTATTTTTATGTCGCAATGGGATCAGTTTCGCTCGGGTGGAGAGTGGTTGCCACCATTTGATTTTGCGATCATGTTGGGGTTTGTATTAATTACAATGGCGATTATTCATTGGTTCCCAAGAGTAACTAAGGTCGTTCCGTCTGCTTTGGTAGCGATTGGGGCGGTGACACTAACTGGGTATGTTTTAGATGCGTTGGGCATCTATCAACTGTTAACGGTAGCGGATTTTGCTGGTATGAACATTACTGGAGCATTACCTTTGTTTCATATTCCAATGGTTGAGCTGTCGCTTGAAACGCTTGGGATTATTGTGCCGTACGCTATTATTGGGTCTATGGTTGGTTTAACAGAAGCGTCGCTAACGCTGCGTGTACTTGATGAAATGACTAACACCAGAGGTAAGATCAATAAAGAATTTTTTGCGCAAGGATTGGCAAATTTCGTAAATGGTTTCTTTGGTGGTATGGGCGGTGATGCGATGGTAGGTCAATCGATTATTAATACTAAATCTGGTGGTCGCACGCGACTGTCTGGATTGGTGGCAGGGATAAGTTTGTTAGTGTTTATTTTGTTTGCTGCACCGGTAGTGAATGCGATCGCCTTGGCGTCGTTGGTTGGACTGATGTTTATGGTGGTGATCTCGACCTTTAAATGGGAAAGTCTAAAGTATCGCGGAAAAGTACCGATTACCGATTTTTTTGTCATAGGATTAGTAACCGTGGTGACTGTATTTGCTGATCTGGCAACAGCAGTTATTGTTGGAGTGATTGTGTCGACGATAATTTTTGCGTGGGAGAAGGGTAAGCAGCTTGAATTTCGGGTTGGTACTAATGCTAAGGGTGAGCGGGTCTATAAGGTAAATGGGGTATTATTTTTTGGTTCGACTCAGAATTTCAAAGATTATTTTGAACCTGTTAACGATCCAGATTTGGTCGTCATAGATCTCAAGTACGGTAAAATTATGGATATGTCAGCCATTGAAGCAATTAATTCAGTCGTAGAAAAATATGAACGTGCAGGCAAGAAAGCGCTAGTAACAAGAGCTGCTAAGAACTGTCAGCAATTACTAAAAAATGCCGAGAGTATCACTAAGATTGAGTCTTCCAGGGATTATGACCCGACGTTACAGTGGTAGGATTATGTTTTAAAGTAACGGCATAGTCTAACCCAGTACCGAGTTATTTTTTGGCTTGAAATGAACCACCAGGCTCCTAAAAATGCCGTCAAGGAGAAAGAAACCAGCGTCAGGTAGCCAAGTAATTGAGTAACGTTTGAGTGGGTCGATGGGAGGCCGCAGACAGTACACATGAGATGTAATTGATTAAGGGTGTGACTGGTGAGTTCCGCGCACCGTTACTTCTAGTTCTTCAACATTAAAATTTTCTAGTCCGAGTAATTTAATAATCTTTTTATCGGGAGCAGTAAAGTGAATCACTTTTTCACACCGGTCACAAACCGCATGGTGGTGTGGTTCGTGTTGATACTCAAATCGAGCTTCTTGAGTTCCTAGCTGGAGTTTCTTGATTAACTTTTGGTTAGTGAAGTATTCAAGGTTGCGGTAGATCGTAGCGAGATCTATGTCTGGTACGAGCACGTGTATCTCAGCGGCTGATAGCGCGGCTTTTTTATTGATAAGTGCGTCTAGAATAGCTTGACGTTTTTTGGTTAGTTTTGTATTCATATGCGAATGATTTGCATGTTATCACTATTCTGCTATACTCGCAATTGCGAATCATTTGCATATTAAATCATTAGACACGAAATAAAAAATGACCATGAAGAACACAGTAAGTATAGTAATAGGTATTGTAGTGCTACTTGGCGGTGCATATTTCATAGCCGGCGGACAATCAGATGAGGTGAATGGCCGTGACAATGAAACTTTAGCTATCACGACGTCTTTTTATCCGCTGGCATTTGCATTAGAAAGAATAGTGGGCGATTTGGGGACAGTTACCAATATCGGTGCAGGGAGAGACCCGCATAGTTTTGAACCAAGTGTGCAGGATATGGTGGTTTTACAGCGTTCAGATGTTGTAGTTTTGCAGGGAGCTGATTTTGAACCGTGGGGTGATGATGTGGCGGCTCGTTTAGAGGCAGATACTATTCCAACCATACTTGTGACAGCGGGTATTGAATTGCATGAAGGGGGACATGAACATCATGATGAAGAACACCACGCTGAAGATGAAGTGCATGAGGCTGATGAACATAACGAAACTGCGGATGGTAGTCATGATAGTGAGAAAGATTCTGAACCACACACAGACGAGCATGCTGAGAATTCTGATCATGAACACGGTGCCTACGATCCACACACGTGGCTTGACCCCGTTCTCTTTAGTGAGACGGTAGAATATCTAGCGACTGAAATTGCTGCATTGGATCCTGATAACGCCGAAGTATACATCGAAAACGCCCGCGCACTCCAAACTGAATTGCTGGCGCTTGACGATGAGTATGCTAATCGATTGGCCGCTTGTAGCTTAGACGAGGTGATTACCTCCCATGACGCGTTTGGTTACGTAGCTGATCGATACGGTTTTGAGGTGCATGCGATTGCTGGGTTATCGACCCAAGATACACCATCTGCCACTACGCTTGCACAACTACGTGCTGAGGCACAAGAGGGTATTGGAGCTATCCTCCTCGAGGAAAATAGTATCACTGCGTACGGTGAAACTCTGGCTCGAGAAACTGGATTACAAACTTTGAGCCTCAATCCGATCGCGTATATGATTCCATCAAACGAGACATACTTCACGTTAATGCAACAAAATCTTAATTCGTTGAGTACGGCTCTGGCTTGTAATGAATAACCCAGTTATCACAGTAGAGGGTGTAACAAAAGTTGTCGCTGGGCGACGGCTTTTGGATGATGTGAGCTTTACGATCGCTGCGCAATCTCTAGTTTCTTTAATTGGGCCAAACGGTGCTGGTAAATCTACGTTAGTAAAAATAATCTTAGGTCTTGATGAGAAGTATACCGGCTCGGTTACTATCGGGTCAGGGCAGCGAGTGCAATACATTCCACAGTTAGTCATTGATGATCAGTACCAGCTACCAATGTCAGTGTATGAGTACATTTCAATTGCCACGAATCGGCTCTACGGTACCAAACAGAAAACGGTTGACTTTCAAAAAGCGTTAGCGCACGTGGGTGTGTCGGCTGATAAACTACATCAAACGCACACCAGTCTTTCGGGTGGAGAACGTCAAAGAGTTGCAATTGCTCGCGCATTATTAGGAGATCCATCAATCTTAGTATTAGATGAACCTTTGGCAGCGGTTGATTACGCTTCGCGAGCTGGGTTGTATGCGCTGATTCGTCATCTGCAACAGGATCATAAAATGACGGTATTATTGGTGTCGCATGATATTGATAGCGTACTGCCACTGAGTGATCAGGTGTTGTGTTTGAACCAATCGTTGCATACTGATTGTCATCCGTCAGACTTCACCGCCAAGGACGGTCAATATAACCAAGCCGTTCATCATCATTGTTAGGTATGGAATTACTCACGTATACATTTGTGCAATACGCATTTCTCGGAGGAGTACTGATGGCGGTGCTGACCGGACTACTGGGGCCGTTTGTGGTGCAGAGTCGACAATCAATTGCTTCGGATATGTTTGCTCACGTTGCTTTGTCTGGAATTGGAGCGGCGTTGCTAATCGGAGTGAGTCCGTGGTGGGGTGCGCTACCGGCGCTCATTATTGTCAGTACGTTGATCTGGTGGTTACTCAATTCGGGTACCTACAGTCCAGATGCATTGGCGATGTTTTTCCTTAGTGGCGGATTGGCACTGGCACTGGCGTTTGTGCATGTGGCTCGAGACACAGTATTTTCGTTTGAAAACTATTTGTTTGGGAGTATCCTAACTCTGACTACGCTCGATGTCATAGCGATGCTTGCCGCCACAATTGTTGTGTCTAGTCTCGTCTGGTTTTTTTGGTACCCACTACTTGGTGCTACGCAGAGCCCACGCTATCTCGTACCGTTTACCAATGCTCCAAAAATAGTGCAGTTATTGTTTTTTTGGTTGTTAGCCGTCGTGGTGTGGATTGGCATTAAAACTATCGGTGGTCTATTGATTGGCGCTTTACTCGTGATTCCAGTTTTGACTGCTCGCGAGTGGGCGTCATCGTTTAAACAGCTGGTGCTTTTGTCTATACTGGTGTCAGTGATGTCTGTCACTTCTGGTCTGTTGACTGCGCTCTACGTCGATTTGCCACCAAGTAGTCTTATTATCAGTATGACAATTTTATTGTTTACGTTGCAAGCAATCGTTGCTGCGATGTGGAGAAAAGGCGCTACCTAGAAATCTTTATATATTCAAATATACAAACTAAAGACTAGCGTTCATTCACGCTGGTTCTGTGTGCGCCTGCAGTCAAATTGGTATTGCGCGAGAGTAGCTTTTACTAAAAACATCCGGATAAACAAAAAGTACCCTGTTACTTTTTGTAGTTACGCAGGTTGTTCATTATTTATCAATTCTTGGAGTCCAGTATCATCTTCGGGGAGGGGTTGCACCATCACCCAGGGTTTACGATTTTTGGTAATGATAATTGGAATCTTTGTGTAGTGAACGTGGTCTACTACTTCTTGAAAATGTTTTCTAGCTTCTGCGGTTGATCGAACTTTCATGGCAATTGTTTATTTATCTTTAGTATCATAGCTTATTTTTGACTCTAGTACAATTTTTAGTATTTGTACTATTTATACCATAATACAGATATAAAAATTGTATAGTTTACACATTTGTACAAATATTATAAATTGTAACTACTACTAAGTAAGACAAATAAAATGAATTTTTTAGCTTGGATTATTTTAGGGGGTGCCGCCGGCTGGATCGGCTCACTGATTGCTAAAACTAACAACTCCCAAGGGATTGTTCTCAATATCGTCGTCGGAATTGTAGGAGCATTTGTGGGAGGATTTATATTTAGCTTTCTTGGTGGTGCCGGAATTACGGGGTTCAATTTGTATAGTCTCGGAGTGGCTGTGCTTGGGTCGGTAGTACTTATTAGTATTGTGAAGTTACTCACTAAATAATATACCTATGAAATCACCCGTTGTAGATAATCAAACGATAGTCAAGGAAGAACAGTTAGGATATGCGTCTCACTATTTTGTTGGTCACGAAAAACAGACTTAATTGGCCTGGAAGAACGAAAAAAGATTACCGCAATGTCTATTAGTGAAGTTGTTAGCTAAGGCAACATCACGATATGAATGAATCTTTAGTAGAAGCAGAGATAGTCACATACCGAAAAAAATAAAAAAAATGGATAATCTTGCAAAAGGCTTAACCAATGATCAGCTGTTAGAATACCAGGCCGCTAAATATCGATTCGAGCAAAGATTAGGGTCTTGGAAACAAACTATCGCTCTTGATCTAGCACGATTCAATGATAACGCGGCTGAGGGGTATTACGAATTAGAAGCCCAGTTACTTAATGCAAAACAAAAACAATCATGAGTTAGTTTGTAAAAGTCGTAGTAACCAATGTCATACGTGCATTACTCATGAGCCTGTACATTGAGTAATTAGTACTTAATAAAATTGTTATGGAACAAAAAAATACAAATACCACACTAGTAATTGTTATTGGAATCATCTCGATTGCCTCATTAATTCTGTCTTGGACTGCTTATAATCGAACCGGACCAGATCTGGAGGTAATGGTGACAGAACAAGTCGAAGAAGCTTATAGAAATACCGAAACAACAGTTACTGATGGGGCGCAAGCGATTGAACGAGAAACCGAAGAGTTGATCGACGACACAGTGTTATTGGCTGCCCGAGCCGAAGCTCGTGCCGAATTACTGGCAATTGAGACTCGAGTAGAAGCGGGTGCAGGACTAGACGAAATTCAAGCTGACTTAAATGCAGTTGAAGCTGATTTGGACCAAGCGTATGCAAATGCTGAACGAGCTGCAAATCAGGAATGGAACGATTTACAAACAAACTTCCAAAATATGGAGTCTAGTTTACGGACCAACACAGCCGAAGCGTTAGAATTTATTGGTGGTGCAATATCGTTACTTGAAGAAGATGTGCGATACGATGAAGATTATTAACCAGAAACAGTCGCGCATTAATTAAAAATTAAAATTAATTAAAGGTCGCGTTAGTAATTTGACACAGTTACTACTCCGGCATAAATAATAACTATTTTATGGATTCAAAAATCGAAAACTATCTAGAACTATGGGCCGCTAAGCGAGCCGAATACGACGCTAAGGCAGATATGTTAGAAGCGGAAGTGCGAATGGAATATAATGATCTATTTGACAACTTCGATAAAGAGGTGGAGGCAGCTGCCGACTGGACTGAAGCAGCTTGGGATCAGCTATTAGCAAAAGCTGATCAAGAATGGCAAAAGCTTGCCCTTCGTGTAAGTAACTAGGGTTAGGTGATATGACTGTATCGTATGACTAAGTCAGCTAAATGACTCATGAACACGATTTATAGACAACAATAAAAGCACCCCCTGGGTGCTTTTATTGTTTATGGCGTCTCACCTGATTGAATTAAGATTTGTTATGTCATTGCATGCTACTGATCTACGAAACAACAGTTATGATACTAATTGTAATAATGATGCCTATGATTAGGTATACTGTATAGTAATGGAAAATTTTTACCCCTTCTTTTTGATTGTATTCTCGGGCGTATTTTTCTCGATGTTGTCGATCCGAACGCACATTCCCTGGGCAGTGATGTTGATTTTGGGTGGGGTCATACTAGGTCCCAGTGTCTTAGGAATCGCTTCGGTTGATCCAACGATTGATTTTATTGGGCAGATTGGTCTGGTGTTCTTGATGTTTATGGCTGGGCTTGAGACCAAAATGTCGCAGTTTAAAGAATTCCAGTCCAAGTTGTTATTCTTAGCGCTCTTTAATGGATTGGTACCGTTTTTAGCGGGATTTACGATTGTTCTTTTGTTGGGGTATGAATTAATTACGGCGCTTATTGTCGGCATTATTTTTATATCCTCTTCGGTGGCGGTGGTGATTCCAACCCTTGAAGTTACGGGAATGATTAAAAATAAACTGGGGCAATCAGTCATGATAACCACTGTTTTGCAAGATATTGGAAGTCTGGTTTTATTATCGTTACTGCTACAAGTGGTGAGTCCGGTGACCGAGGTACCACTGTACGTATTCTATCCAGTACTGCTAGGGATATTGATCGCATTGCGCTTACTTATCCCACGCTTGCGGACCTGGGTGGTTAGTGTGACCACTGATGCGCCTGATCTGTTTCAGCTGGAATTTCGGTCAACGTTTTTGATGTTGATTGGAACGGTTATTGCGTTTGAGCTGCTCGGCTTACACCCAATTGTAGCGGGCTTTTTCTCTGGGTTAGTACTGGCGGACTCAATTCGCAGTAAGGTACTGAAAGATAAAATTAAAACTATTAGTTACGGTATATTTATTCCGACGTTCTTTATTGTTGTTGGACTACAAACAGACTTGAGTGTGTTTCAGGACGTTGGATCAGTCTTGCTGGTCATGTCTTCATTAGTGGCGGCCTTAGTGCTCTCTAAATACGCGAGCGGCTTTGTTGGCGCACGAGCTGTTGGGTTTGATACTACTGAATCTAATTTTTATGCTGCCACTTCATTGCCACAATTGTCTACCACATTGGCCACCGCTTTTGTAGCTTTTAATCTAGGGTTACTTGATCAGGCATTATTAACCTCGCTTGTGATACTAAGTGTTGTGACTGTACTATTAAGTCCGCTACTTATGCGTCGATTTGCAACACAGCTACAAGCCAGAAAACATTGATTAATATTTGATGGAGTTATGGGTGCGATACTAGTGGATCCGTGCTAGGCTCATTTGATGTCTACGTCGCATGAATTTGTCGATTATGTGCTTGATCAACTGGCGCCGGTGGGTGTTATTTTGACGTCTCGTATGTTTGGGGGTGTATTGTTAAAGGTAAACAATAAGCAACTGGGAATTATTATCGACGATACTCTATATTTTAAAGTGAAAGAGCCTGAGCTGCAAAAGAAGTTTATTAATCTAGAATCAGAGCAGTTTGAATACGAACGTAAAGATAGAGATGAGCCGGTGGTAATTCGTAACTGGTGGTCGGTGCCGCCTGAATCTATTGAAGATACCCAAGTTCTGACTGGTTTAGCGTACGAGGTTTTGTTACAAGGTAACAGGGGAGGACACGTTAGAAAAAATGCGCTAGATTAGCGACATGAATCTAATGGCGGAGCGTGTTTTGGCAGCACTATTATTTTTTAGTCTAGTATTTAGTGGTTTTTTTACGACCATTAATACCGCTATCGCACAAACTGAATCATCTGATGAGGTGGTCGTATATATGCTTGGACGTGACGACTGTGGGTTTTGTCAAAAACAGCATGAGTGGATGCAGGCTGAAGACATCAACTATGAGTATTTAAATATTATTACCGATAAGGAGGCGGGTCGGTTATTCGATGAAATTACCGCTAAACATGGGGCGTCTAAGGTGACACCTCTAACTATTGTCGGAGAGCGCGCTATTCTCGGGTTTAACGGTCCTGAAACAACTGGAGCAAGTATACGATCCGCCATTACGGCCGCCGCCGATAGTGATATTCGGACACCGCAAGAACATCTTGATCGGGCACCAGTGCAGGAGGTTCTGCTCGGGGGTGGGTGTACCGACATGATGTGTTCCGAAGGTCCAGCCGGCACCCCGGTAGGATATGTGTTTGATTTGCCATTGCTGGGTGTGGTTGATTTGAAATCATTTTCTTTGTTTACGCTGTCGCTGCTGCTTGGAGTGATTGATGGGTTTAATCCGTGCGCAATGTGGGTACTCATTACATTTTTAGTTCTGCTCTCTCAAGCCGGTAGTCGTAAAAAAATGATATTTCTAGCGGGATTATTTATCTTGGCTGAGGGGATCATGTACAACTTGATATTGAATGTGTGGTACAAAACATGGGATTTTGTAGCACTCGATCAAATCGTAACTCCGCTGGTTGGTATACTGGCCCTTGGTGGCGGTACGTTTTTCGTATGGCGCTGGTACAAAAATCGTGATGCCGCGCTGGTATGTGATATCACTGGGATCGAGCAACAATCCAAAATTATCAATAAGTTCAAGGCGGTTGTCAGTCAGCCGCTGACTATAGGTACTATTGGCGCTATTATTTTGATTGCTTTTTCGGTAAATGTGATTGAATTTGCTTGCTCAATTGGAATTCCGCAGGCGTATACTAAAATTTTGGAACTCAATATGCTGACGTTTTTGGAACGACAATGGTACATTTTGGTGTATACATTAGGTTATATGGTAGATGATGTGATTGTATTTGGTTTGGCAATCTGGGGGTATAGTAAGCTTGAGGCTCACGGACAAAAATACTCGCAGATGTCACTATTAATTGGGGGGTTGCTGATGGCAGTATTGGGTGCGTTGCTGGTGTTTGCCCCAAATCTTTTGGTACTCTAACTAGTGTTGATAGAGGTCTGCTCGTTTTTAGACAGCGCGGTAAAATAAAAATATGAAAATCTTGTACATTCGGCCATATGAAAATGAGTCAGAAATGGTCCAGGCGGCATTAGCTGAATGTGACTTGATCATAGCGGCATGTGTACAAGACGTCGATGAGGCTACCCGTGCCACAATCGATGTGCTCAGTGTTTTTGTAGATTACGAGGTTACGAGTGACATGTTAGATTTGCTGCCACACATACAATGTATCGCTACTCGCTCTGCAGGATTTGATCACATCGATATGGCGCAAGCTCACGCTCGCGGGATCTGCGTGACCAGAGTACCGCACTATGGCACAAGGACAGTGGCTGAGTATGCTTTTGCGTTGATGTTTGCGTTGTCCCGAAACGCGTATCGATCATACATAGACATGCAGAAAAATGTTGGAATTAGCGATTATTCAGCTTACCAAGGCTTTGACCTGTATGGTAAAACGCTCGGTGTGATTGGTACTGGCATGATTGGTAAAAGTGTGTGCGAGATAGCTAAAGGAATCGGAATGAAGGTGGTTGCTTTTGACGCGTTCCCTGATGAAGCGTTAGCGACTAAACATAGTATTAGATATACATCGTTGGATGACGTGTTGGTGCAGTCTGATATTGTCACAGTACATGTTCCCTCCATGCCAGAAACGTATCACATGATCAACGAGCAAAAACTCAACCTAATGAAGAGAGGGGCGTACCTGATCAATACTGCTCGGGGGGAGGTTATTGATACACCGGCCTTAGTACACGCTTTGCGCACCGGGCGGCTGGCTGGGGCTGGCCTGGATGTACTTGAGGGTGAGCATCAGCTGCGAGAAGAAGTTGATTTATTAGCGCAACCAGATAAAGAGCTGGGTGAATTGTGGCATACGTTGGTAGCTGACCACGCGCTGATTGATATGCCGCAAGTGATCGTGACGCCACATATTGCGTTCAATACTATTGAGGCTAAGCGGGAAATCACTGAGGTCACTATCGCAAACATTAAAAAATTCATGGTAGGTACACCGCAAAATATTGTTCAGTATGAGTAAGAGATTAATTTCAAATTTTGATACATTGGCTACCAATAAGTTGCGGCACGATGCTTTGACGATTGTCGAAGCTGGGTTAGAGGCAGTAGACACCCAGATGGTTCTCAAAAACTCGATTGAGCTGGACGGCAGTATTTTACGTGTTGCAGGGCAACGATTTGATTTATCTCGCTATGAACATACCTATGTTATTGGGTTTGGTAAGGTGGCATGCACTGCCGCCTTCACTCTCGAACAAATCCTCCGCGATCGCATAAAGGAGGGCGCCGTGGTCGGCCTTACAGAACGAGTGTGTCAAACAATTGATACCTACGCTGGAACACACCCAATTCCTTCCACTCAGAATTATACCGCCTCCAAGCATATCGCTGAAGTTGCACGTACTGCCAAAGAAAATGACTTAGTGATTGTGATTGTTTCAGGTGGGGGGTCTGCGTTACTTTGCTCAACGATGGGTGAATGTGATCAAGGGCAAAAACTGTTCCAAGCTTTCTTGCGTAGTGGCGGTACGATTGAAGAGTTGAACATCGTCCGTAAGCATATATCTAAACTCAAGGGTGGAGGCCTCGCCAAGTCTCTATTTCCGGCCACTGTTATCAGCCTCATCTTCTCTGACGTGCCTGGTGGAGATTTATCTGCGGTGGCGTCTGGTCCAACTTGCTACGACGAATCGACAGTAGCAGACGCACAGGCGATTATTGATCGGTATCAGCTGGGTGAATTTGTGTTAAACGAAACCCCTAAAGAGCTTGAATATTTTAAGCACGTACACAACATCCCAATTGTTTCAAATATGACTGCCTTAAACGCTATACAGGCGTCAGCCCGAACTCTTGGTTACCGATCTGATATTGTATCAGCTACACAATACGCTACAGCCACCGAAACAATTGCTATGCTCACCGAACAAACTACTCTAGGTAGTGTGCAAGTAATGGGCGGTGAAACCAAGGTTACGATTCCCGAGGGAAGTAATGGAAAGGGAGGTCGTAATGGTCATTTGGCTTTGTCGATACTTGATTCATTGCAAGATGGTCAAGTGTTTGTTTCGATAGCTTCAGACGGGCACGACAATACTCCAGCTGCTGGAGTATTGGTGGATCTGCATACGCGCACTCAGGCGCTCAGTATGTCACTTTCGATTGATGATTATCTGGCTAACCTGGATTCATTTTCATTTTTTGAGACTGTTGGTGGTCATATAGAGACTGGCCAGCTAGACTCTAACGTGTCAGATCTCATGCTCTTATTAACCCCTAAAGTGGTGGTAAATGATGCGGTAATAACTGACATAACTGCAGACGTGATTCACGATTCACGTGGTAAAGAAACTATCGCTGTCACTGTGATAGCCGGCGATAATACTGGTACATTTAGCGTTCCAAGCGGCGCCAGTACTGGCTCGCGTGAGGTACAGGTGGTTCCGGCCAGAGCAGCCGTGACAATTATTGACCATATTGTTAAGCCTGTGTTATTGGGAATGTCAGTGCTCGATCAGTCAGCTGTCGATGCCGCTTTACGGGATTTAGGGCAGACGCCATCACTGGCCTCGATTGGCGGCAATGTAGCTTTGGGTGTGAGTATTGCGGTGTGTAAAGTAGCAGCAAAAGTGCAGGATGTTCCGACGTGGCAGCATATTGCTGATTTGTTTGGACATGAGACGCAAGCCAGTAAGCCTTGCTTATTTGTGAACCTCATCAATGGTGGAGAGCATGCTTCGGTCGGCAGTCCGATCCAAGAACATCAGATCATTCCTGATACTGATGATGTAGTTGCAGCGCATGCAGCGGCAGTAGCAGTTCAAAAAGCCTTACATCAACTGCTGCAAGAAGATTTTAAACAGAGCGATATCACTATTGGTGACGAGGGTGGTTTTGTAATCCCGACTACTGATCTTGAGGCGCCGTTTCGGTACGTGTCTGCGGCCATTGAGAAGGCTGATACTAATGTGCCGATATTGTTGGGTGCTGATATGGCTGCTAGTTCATTTTATAAAGATGGTGAGTACGAACTTGCTGGTAAGCGACTTACTGCTGGAGAGTTACAGACCTTTTATCGCAGTCTACATAAATCGTTCCCGACGCTCAAGTTGGTAGAGGATCCATTTGCCGAGCATGATGTGGCTGCGTTTACTTCCTACCAGTCAGCTAATGAGGCGGTTGTGTGTATTGGAGATGATTTGACTACTACTAACGTAACCACTCTTCGGCAAGCGATTACAAAAAATGCGATCAGCGGAATTATTATTAAACCAAATCAGATCGGTACTTTGAGTGATACATTTGCAACTATGCATCTCGCTTATGAACATGGGATTAGCTGCATTGTGAGTCACCGTAGTGGTGAAACAATGGATGATTTTATCGCTGATTTGGCATATGGTACTAAATGTTACGGCTTAAAGGCTGGAGCTCCTAATATGCCTGAACGGGCGGCTAAATACGATCGACTAATGGCTATAATAAATACCTATGAATAAAACTCAGATTATAACTACAATTGGCCCTGCCTGTAGTGACCGTCGAATTATCACAGATATGATCAAGGTCGGTATGTCGATCGCACGGCTGAATTTCTCATGGGGAACACACGATGAACACCGGGAATTTGTCTTGGATGTGCGAATGGCTGCTGAGCAGCTAGGGGTACAGATCCCGATTATTCAAGATCTTTCTGGTCCCCGGGTTCAGACTGGTGCGGGACATACCATTGATACAGATATTGCAGTAATTACCCAAAAAGACATGGATGATCTAGAAGCGTTAGCTGATATGCAAGTTGAGTACGTCGCCTTGTCATTTGTAAAGAATGCTGACGACATTGCGCAGCTACGCACTCTAATAAATAACTTGAATTCAGGGTCAAAAATAATCGCTAAAATTGAGCGGCCAGAAGCGATCGAGCAGATTGATTCTATTATCGATGCGGCTGACGGCATAATGATTGCGCGTGGAGATTTAGGTGATGCGATTCCGTTTGCGACGTTACCTTTTGTGAAAAAAGATATCTTAAGACGCTGTGTAGCGGTTGGTGTACCGGCAATTGTTGCTACAGAAATGCTAACCTCGATGATTAGTAGTCAACATCCTTCCCGGGCGGATGTGTCAGATATGGCGCAGGCAGTACTAGATGGAGCGAGCGCTACAATGTTGTCAAACGAAACTGCGGTAGGAAAGTATCCAGTCAAAGCGGTAGAAGTTATGCGAACTGTGGTTGATGAAGCGGTGCAACACACTGAAGCTGTTGTAGCTAGATTCTAAGTCAAAGTGTTATTGAAATGCATGTGTCTCGTCATGTGTGATTGGTGTACGGCATTTGCGACCACATCTAGAAAAGTATAAAACTCATAATTTGCTATACTAGCGACATGAAATTCCAATTGGTTGGATGGGTAATACTCTTGTGCAGCCTTTGTCTGCCAGCAGCAATAAGCGCACAAGAAGTACATAATGAATTACAGGGCACATATCGCGGGAAAGTAATTGAGGTAGTTAGTAGTGAGGAGCGAACAGTACCAGGGACTCAGACAGCGACTGCAGTGCAAACCATTGATGTTGAAGTACTCGATGGTCCATTTGATGGCGACATTATAACCATTGAAAATGATTTTCTAGCTTTAGACGTCGGTGATCGATTTTACTTTAATTATAATGTATATCTAGATGGGAGTGAGTCTTATGCAGTTACGAATATAGATCGACGTGGTTCATTGTTCATATTTATTGCGTTGTTCGCATTTGCTGTGATTGCCCTTGGTGGTTGGCAGGGGGTAAGGTCCTTGGTGGCGCTCGGGGTGAGTTTTCTGGCGATATTTTACGTGCTCCTACCAGGGCTCTTGGCGGGATATGATCCGTTACTGCTGAGTTTCTTGGTGGCGGCGGGCATTCTGTTTGGGGCGATTTTCTTTACACACGGATTTAATCGCGAGTCATGTGTGGCGTATGGTGGCACTATGTTGGCAGTTGGTTTGACGGGATTGTTGGCGATTATTGCTGTTAATATGACTGAGTTGTCTGGGTTTGCCAGTGATGAGTCGGTGTATTTGAATTTCAACACCGACGGCCTTCTTGACTTTACGGGGCTACTTTTGGGAGCAATAATTGTTGGCGTGCTTGGCGTGCTGGACGATATTGCGGTAACACAAGCTGCGGTGGTAGTTGAGTTGTATAACAGTAATAAATCGTTATCACCCCGGGAGGTGTACCGGCGGGCACTGCGGGTCGGGCGAGAGCACGTTGGGGCACTGGTAAATACACTAGTGCTAGCGTACGCTGGCGCCTCGTTACCGCTTTTGATGTATTTTTATTTAGCCCCAGCTGGTTTCTTTTCGCTTATAAATTCGGAACTATTTGCCACCGAAATCATACGCGCTGTGGTTGGGAGTATTGGTTTAATTATGACTGTGCCAATTGTGACAGGGCTAGCAGTTTGGTATCTCAAAGGGTATGTATCACAGCATAGTCATGGTCACAATCATGGCCACAATCACCATTAAAGCACCCTTCGCGATTAGTGGGCAATTGCTACGCACCTAAGTTTTGTCTGAGGCGGGAGATGTGGCAGCAGGGCAGCTTTAGCCGCTGCCATAGTCGCGCCGGTAGTGGTGACATCGTCTAATAATATGACGCATTCGGGTAATGTGTGACAAGCCTGACGATTACAACTGTAGGTCCCAAGCTGTTGCTGTGTTCGTTTTATTCTTGTCACTTGTGTTTGTTGCGTAGTGTGGCGACTTTTCTTGAGTATATCGGAGCGTACTTGTTGTGCATGCTGACTATATTTACAGATCAGCTCAATATGATTGTACCCCCGCGTACGCCAGCGTTTATAGCTGACAGGTATAGGTATAATCTGAAAATCTGTTTCTAGGGTATTTAGATAGCTGTCTAAATACCCAGCTAATTGTTTGGCAGTTTGTCTGTCAGCCTGATACTTGGTTTGCTTTATTAGTGCCTTAATATCAGGTTCTTGGTAGGGGAATAAATATAGTATGTTTTTATACACGGAAACGGTAACGGGGTTTTGGTTTATGTTGGGTACATGGGTGGATGGCCACAATAATTCTACAAGTATGTTCCAAGTTCTCACCATCTACTAATTATACAGCCTCTGCAACGTGATACTATTTCAGTAGTCATAGTATTTATGGGATTTTTATCTTCACTTATAAAGTCAGCCAAACCCAGAGACACTAGTAGTGCCTTTGGGGTTGATATTGGCACGTCAGCTATTAAGGTTGTAGAGCTGGCGGAAAAGAACGGTATTCTTTCACTTGTGACGTATGGTGAAATTCAGTTGGGGCCGTACGCCGGCTCGCCACTTGGTGCGGCTGTAGTGCTTGATGCAAAGCAGGAGCAAGAAGCTTTGGTTGACGTGATTCGAGAATCTGCCATTACCTCATCTAACGCTGTATTTGCAATGCCACTTGGTGCTAGCTTTATTAGCACGACTTCAATTGAAGCAGATGCTGATGCAGATCTGTCGTCAATGGTGAGGGTAGAGGCCCGTAAATTAATTCCGGCCTCACTGAGCGAAGTCACACTAGACTGGGCGGAGTTGTCTTCGCTACGTAATGAAAAAGATGGTGGACATCGAATATTGATTGCTGCAATTCAGAACACGGCCATTGAACGCTTTAAAGTATTAATGCAATTTGCTGGTTTTGTCGGTGCTCCCACTGAAATTGAGTGTTTTAGTACCAACCGCACAATTACTAAACAGGAACACTCCGTTATCATGGACTTTGGCGCTACTTCTACTAAATTGTATATGACGCACGATGGAATTTTGACTCGGATGCACCGTGTGAATGTTGGTGGCGAACAGGTAACCAAAGCGATCGCAAATTCGCTAGAATTAGACTTCGCCGCCGCTGAACAAATTAAACGTAATGTGCAACCTCAAGGGGAGCATTATGCAACAGTTAGGCAGGCATACGAAACGGTGTACGGCAGATCATTCAGGGAGTTTCGCCAGGTGATAGATCATTACCAGACCAGCGCTGATATGAATTTTTCATACATATCAGTTTGTGGTGGTGCAAGTCTGTTTAGCGGCCTATCTGGTCAGATAACTGACAAGTTAGCTCTCCAGTCAGATTCAATTGATCCGTTTAAAAATGTCGCCTATCCGGCCTTTATGGAAGACGTCATGCACGAAATTGGCCCTGTATTTACAACAGCCCTTGGGGCTGCACTGAGAAATTTTGAATAACTGTCCACATGCAGTATCATGATTTCACATCTAACACGCGTATAATTAAACTAAATTATGGCTGTTAATACAACACAGAGTTCTTTTATACCAAAGCGTGGGGCTGCGCGCAGCAATCGCCGGAAGCCAGTGCGGCAGGTCTTTATTTTTACCATCTTTGCCTACAGCGTAACTTTTGCGGCCTTGCTTGCATCAGGAGCAAGTTACTTGTACAAAAATTATACGACTTCCTTACTTGAAAATGAAGTTAGTGCTCTTAATTCAGAAATCAACACCTTTAGCGTGAGTGGTTTAAGTACGGTTCGAGAGTTTGATTTGACATTGCAGCGTGCAGCAGACCGTCTTTCGCATACAGCTTCAGTTGTTACTGTGTTAGATGCGTTGGATGATGTTGTGGTCGCACCAGCGCAAATAAAAGAATTTTCCTTTGAACGGCAAGGCGATAATGAATTGCTGATAGAGATCGATGTAGCAGCGCAGTCTTTCGATAGTGCGATTTTTCAAAGGAAGATACTGAACACAGACGATCGTATATTCAGCTCTGTGCTAGTGGAAGATGTCATGCTTGCGCTGGCAAACAACGAATCCGAAGGTGATGTTTCAACAGAAACATCATTCGTCGGGGTTGATCAACCGGTGAGTTTTACCGCTACACTGCGAGCGCCAATTGAAGCTGTGCCGTACGGAGGTATTGAGTCTGAGCAGGAGCCAGCACTCAATTCAGCTAGTAATCAAACTGCAATATGAAATCGATCGGATTATTTTCACAGATAGGCGCGGTGCTGGTTGCGTTTGGTATCGGGTACTACTATGTCCAACCAACTATCACAGAAATTGGAGTCATTCAAACAGATATAGCTGAGTACCAAGCTGAAAGAAAGAAAATCGAAGACATCAATAGTACGCTTGATCAAAAAACGGCCATTTTCCAAGGTATTTCTCCGGCTGATAAGAAAAAGTTGGCGGTCTATATGCCTCCCCTTATTGATGACTTGAGTATCTTGAGAGATATTACATTTATTATGGAAGAGGCTCAGCTTGTAAATAACGGATTATCGTATGGAGGTGGAGGTGAAGAGAATTCATCTGGCTTTTCTGAGGCTGATGACGCTCAATCTAGCAACGTTCAACAGGCAGTTCCGCATTCATTTTCAGTAGAAGTGCAGGGCAGTTACGATCAGATTAAGCAGTTCCTGTTGCTTTTAGAACAAAATGAATATCCACTGGAAGTTCATGAAATGTCTTTACAAACAGACGATTTTGACATAATGACAGCAAGCATGACACTTGTAACGTACGCAGACCAATTATCATTAGTAACTGATAATCAATAAAGCTATGAGTAATACAGCAAAAAATCTCCTGATCGTTCTTGGTATCCTGACTCTCGCATTTGCTGGATACTACTTTTTTGTACAAGATTCTGATTTAGTAGTTCGATCAAGTGAATCGGAACGACAGTTGACACTGATGTTGGCACGGACACAAGAATTTGTTACCCATAGACAAATCCTTGGTACTGTATCCCTTGACACTTCAATGTTTGAAACTGATGAGTTTATGGCACTTCGATCATTTTCTCCAGATCTTAATGAGTTCTCTGTTGGTCGGTCAAACCCCTTTACGCAACCTGATCCAGAGTTTCCAATTACTACTAATTCAGCTGCTGGTAATGCAACCCAAACTGGTCCCCAATAACTCATGGATATATTTACAGCGCTCAAAAATAGCGACCTCGTCACAGTTGATCAGGTTGCAGAATTCAAGCAAAAGGTTGGCGAAACTGGTGCTAGCCTGGAGTCCTTACTGTTAGCGGCCGAAGTTGAACCAAACAGAGTGCGTGCCTTTTTTGCAAACTACTTTGAAGTAGATAGTTTTGCGATTCCTGAAGGATTTAAAATTTCTCAATCTGTACTCAATTATATACCTGATAGTTCAGCAGCTCACTACAAAATCGTGCCGTTGCAGGTAGAAAATGAGGTCCTCACAGTTGGAGTTAACGATCCTGATAATTTAAAGATGCGTGAGGCGCTTAATTTTATTAGTGCCAAACATAGTATCCCGTATCATATGGTGTATATGCTGATGTCAGACATTGACACTGGCTTACAATTTTATGAAAACTTAGAGGGGGACGTTGGGGATGCTCTACAGACACTGGAGACCGAATTAGACGCTGAGATTGCAGCTAGTCTTGAAGAGGCGGCTTCTGAAAATCCAGAATCAATGGATCATATTGAAGAGGATGCTCCAGTCACTAAAATCGTCGCTACCATCTTGCGTTATGCTGTCGATGGTAATGCGTCAGACATTCATATTGAACCAACGCCAAAAAAAGTTGGAGTGCGATTTCGGGTTGATGGTACGCTGGCTACCAGTCTGGAGTTACCAAAAAATGTGCACATGGCTGTTGTCGCACGAGTAAAAATCTTGTCTGCTATGCGACTTGACGAGCGCCGTAAACCTCAAGATGGTCGTTTTTCAGCTACCTTTGATGATCGAAAAATTGACTTTCGTGTATCGGTGCTACCCACCAATCATGGAGAAAAGGTGGTAATGCGAATCCTGGATACCGGAAAAGGTGTGGCGACGCTCACAGATAGTGGCATGACGCAATACAATCTAGATATTATTAAGCGGATTGTTAAAGAGCCGTACGGGATTATTTTAATATCGGGTCCGACCGGATCAGGAAAGTCAACAACGTTGCGCGGTATGATTGGTGAAGTGGATACACTAACCGAAAACGTTATGTCACTCGAAGATCCAATTGAATACAATCTCGAGGGAGTGAGTCAGTCGCAAGTTCGTCCAGAAATCGGGTATACCTTCGCTACTGGACTGAGGGCAGCTCTACGACAAGACCCGGATATTATTATGGTTGGTGAGATTCGCGATAAGGAAACTGCTCAACTCGCAATCCAGGCAGCCCTGACTGGTCACTTGGTACTTTCTACTATTCACACCAATAATTCAATTGGCGTAATTCCACGACTGATTGATATGGGAGTTGATCCCTATTTGATTGCTCCTACTTTAAAAATGGCGATTGCGCAGCGACTAGCAAAGACATTGTGTCCAGGTACTGGAACAGAGGAGGCAATTGATGTTAGTACTAAGGCTCGAATTCAGGGTATTAAGGATACGTTGCCAAATATGTATCACAAACGCATTCCTACAAGTGACACCGTATTACATCCAGAGCCAACGCCAACTTGTTCCACCGGTTATCGAGGCCGAACAGCGGTGACCGAAGTGCTAGAGGTTAACGAAGCAATTCAAGAATTAATCTTGAAAAATGCTTCAGAGGAAGAATTTTACAACGAAGCTCGTAAGGGAGGGTTTATAACTCTGCAAGAAGATGCAATGGTTAAGGCGCTAAATCATCAGATTCCACATGAGGAAATGATCACGTTTATTTCACAGGTTGGCTTGGCTGACGATGAGGCGAAACCGCTGACTGTCGATAACCAAAACGAAGTTCCAAAGAAACAGGATATAATGATACGCAATGAAGAAACTACTGCTCGTTGATGATGACGCATTCTTGCGTGATATGTACGCTATTAAGTTTAGTGAGTCTTCATATGATGTACATATCGCACAGACGGCGAATCAGGCGCTGACGCAGATTAGTCAGACTCCTGATTTTGATGTCATTCTTTTAGACATGATTATGCCAGGGATGACCGGTGTTGAACTTATACAAGAAATACATACCACATTTCCTGACATGAAGGCCTGCTGTATTGTCCTTTCAAATCAAGGGCAGGAGTCTGATATCGCAGCCGCCAAGTCAGCTGGCGCAGCTGGCTACATCATCAAGGCTGAAGCGATTCCAAGTGATGTCGTTCTTCAGGTGAACGAATTGTTAGCTAATACCAAAAAATAATCTATGGCAACAGCAGACTACCAAAAAGAACTCGATGCAATCATTGACCTCATTCTACAAGAGAAAGCCTCTGATTTACATTTGTCGGTTGGTTCGCACCCTATGATTCGAGTATCAGGTACCCTCATCCCTTTACTTAAGAAACCAATTCTTAATCAGCATGACCTGAGCTCATTTGTAAAATTATTGATGCGCAAAGATCAATATGATAAATATCTCACGTTCACTGAAGTTGACTTCTCATATGAGAATGCTGAAGGTGTTAGGTTTCGTGGTAATGCTTTTTTCCAACGCGGTGAGATGGCAGTTGCCTTACGTTTGATCCCTAATGTAATTATGAACTACGATGAGTTGGGCTTGCCTCCGATTCTCGAAAGTTTTACCAACCGAGCGCAGGGGTTCTTTTTATGCGTCGGACCAGTTGGACAAGGGAAGTCGACGACGCTTTCAGCTATGATTAATGCGATCAACCGCAATCGAGCTGACCATATTGTGACAATCGAAGATCCAATTGAATATATTTATCATGAAGAAAAAGCGTTAATCGACCAACGAGAGATTGGTATTGATTCAAAAAGTTTTGAAACTGCCTTGAATGCTGCGTTTAGACAAGATGTAGACGTTATTCTAGTGGGGGAAATGCGTAACCGCGAAACAATCGAGGCGGCTGTGACAGCGGCAGAGACTGGTCACCTGGTGTACTCGACGCTACATACCAATGACGCAGCGCAAACAATTAACCGAATTGTTGATACATTCCCAGGTGATCAACAAGCCCAAATTAGAGTGCAGCTCGCCAGCTCTTTGATTGGTATTTTTTCTCAACGTCTCATACCAAAAATTGATGGTGGTTTGGTGCCTGCTTATGAACTATTGATTAATAATTCTGCTGTTAGTAACTTGATCCGGGAAAATCGCGTTCACGAAATTCCTTCAGTAATTGAAACGGGGCTTGAACAAGGGATGATTGATATGAACCGCTCGCTTGCGAGATTGGTACAAAACGGCATTATAACGGTTGAAAATGCCTTTACTTACTCAAACAACCCAAAAGGACTTGAGCGCCTGATTTAAATCGTATGTTATTTTCCTACAAAGCAATTGATCAAGCAAACGTTCAACGTGAAGGGACGGTCGAGGCACCGTCGGTTGATGCTGCAATTACAGCAGTCCAAAAACGCGGATACACACTCATTTCGATCGAAGAAAGTAATGCTGGTGGCGGCATTCTTAACATAGAAATCGAGTTTTTTAATCGTGTTTCCAATAAAGAAATCGTTATCCTTTCTCGACAGGTTGCTACTTTGTTTCAAGCGCAAGTATCACCGTTGCGAATTTTCAAACTATTGGCCGAAGAGATTGAAAATAAAAAATTACAAGGAGCTCTGAATCAAATGGTGGAAGATCTGCAGGGAGGCGCACCAATTTCAAGAGCGCTAGCGTCTCACCCGGATATATTCACGTCATTCTATGTAAACCTGGTTAAGGCTGGAGAAGAGACGGGGTCACTCGAGCAAACTTTTGACTATTTGGCAGATTATCTAGATCGCGCGTATGAGGTCCAGTCAAAAGCAAAAAGTGCGCTGATATATCCAGCTTTTGTGATCGGGGTGTTTATAATCGTTATGACTTTGATGATGACGAATGTCATCCCTAGTATTGCAGCGATTTTGATTGACTCTGGCCAAGAACTGCCGATATATACCACAATTGTCATCGCTATTTCCAATTTCATGTCAGCCTACATTGGGTTAATCGCAATTGCGATCGCTGCGGCCGGCGTCGCTCTGTGGCGGTATTCATTGACAGAGGTCGGGCGCTATACTATCGACAGTTTTATCCTTTCAGTACCAGTACTCGGTGATTTGCAGCAAAAATTAATGTTGACTCGTATTTGCGATAACCTCTCAACGATGCTTGCGAGTGGTATATCGATTGTCCAGGCGCTCGAAGTGACTGCGGACGTAGTGGATAACGCTGTCTACCGTGAGATCTTGCAAGAAACTCTAGAGGAAGTGCGAGGAGGGCGATCATTTGCCGACACCCTTTCCAATTATCCTGAGATTCCTGGTATTTTGATGCAGATGACAAAAGTGGGTGAAGAAACGGGGAGTCTGGCGAGCATCTTGGTTACCTTGTCTAACTTTTACCGTCGTGAGGTAAATAATGCCATCGACACCATGATTGCTTTGATTGAACCAATTATGGTGGTGATGCTGGGATTAGGGGTTGGGGTGCTGCTCGCATCAGTGCTGATGCCGATCTACAATTTGACTTCTTCTATCTAAACCACCAGTTGTCCACATATTATAAATATCGCGCACTCACGGTGCGTGATATTTCGTATAATAAGTAGTATCTACTACAACGTAGAAATTTGTTTGAGGCGTGCAGCTGACGCCTGAAACGATTTACAAATTAGATAATAATTAAAATATGAAACAAGTAATGACACGAGGTTTTACGCTCATCGAGCTCCTCGTTGTAATCGCGATCATCGGTATCCTAGCAGCAGTGGTGCTTGGATCACTTAACGATGCACGAGACGGTGGACAAGACGCGTCTATTAAGCAGTCAGCCGCTAGTGCAAGAACAACTGCTGAAATCTTCTACAATGCAAATGGTTTCACGTACGCTGGAGTGTGCGCGGACTTAAATAACTTACTTAATGCTATGGCAGATGGACGCGCAGAGACAACAGCCACAGCGACTGATGCGATTAGTAATGGTAATACAGTGACATGTAACGATACAGCCGTTGGATATGCAATCACAGCACCTCTAAATACAAATGGTCCAGTATGGTGCATTGATTCAACCGGTGCGGTTGGTGATCGTCCGGCGAATATTTTGGCTGCCGCGGGTGATATAAGTTGTTAAGCAGTTTAGTTTTAGTAAACAAAAAAGCCGCAAATCGGCTTTTTTGTTTGGTATACTATTTAATATGCTTAGAAAGCAAGGATTTACTATCATTGAACTCTTGATTGTGATAACGATCATCGGGATTCTGCTTGCGGTGATTCTGCCGCGAATGAACTCGGCTCGTGAACGGGGAATGGAGACTAAGATTATCGCCGAGCTAGAGGGGCTTTATAAAAACGGTATGAGCGAAGAGATGATGAATAGTAGCTTTGACATTGTCTGTGGTACCAACGGATTCGCTACCTCATCAAAACTGTTACCATTAGCAGAAAGTTTGCAAGCCAATTCTAATCAGTTTGTTTGTAACGGTGGTCCGGTTGCGTTCGCTGCGTCTGCTCAGCTCAACGTCGCCGAACACTGGTGTGTCGACAGTGCTGGATCTAAAGGGGTGATCTCGTCAGCTTTGAGTGGTGGTGTAACGGAATGTCCCTAGTATGATCACTGAGCTAGCTACTGACTTGCTGCTTCCCGTATGGGTCTTGTACCTGGTAATATTTTTGTTTGGCATCATCATCGGTAGTTTTCTTAATGTCTTTATTTACCGGTTTCATACTGGTAAATCACTTAACGGTAGTTCACACTGTCTGTCGTGCGCTAAGCCACTGCGGTGGTACGAGTTATTTCCACTGTTGTCGTACGTGGGTCTGCGGGGGCGGTGTTGTGGGTGTGGGTGTCGGATCCCATCACGGTATTTTGTGGTGGAATTGATCACTGGGTTGTTGTTTGTGTTGGCGGCCAGTGTGTCGAGTAGTCTGGTTGAGTTCGCCTGGTTGCTTGGTATGCTCGTGGTACTGCTGGTTATTACTGTGTATGACTACTACCATTTTATTATTGCTGACGAATTCACAATCGCTTTGATGGTGCTGATGAGTGGGTGGCTTGCCTGGCAGTGGTGGGTAGGGTCGGTGATGATCACTGACCTGGCCTGGACAGTTGGCGCCGCTATAGCTGGAGCAGCGTTTTACTTTAGTTTATGGGCGGTCTCGCGCGGGGCGTGGCTTGGGTTTGGGGATGTTAAATTAGCCATCCCGCTTGGGTTGTGGGTGGGTCCGGCGGGTGTATTTTCGTTTGTGGTGGGTTCGTTTTGGGTCGGGGCGGTGATTAGCCTTATTATCTTGGGTTGGATGCGGTTTGAAAGGGGACAAAAACGCTTACAACTATCGAGCGAAACCCTTACAATGAAAAGCGCCGTCCCGTTTGCCCCCTTTATGATTATTGGCGCTGGTCTGGTTTATTTTTTAAATTTAAATGTACTTTCCTTTTTTAGCTTCATATAAGCGTCGGCCAGCTGGTTCATTGAATCAAGGTTTTTCGATGATTGAGCTGATGGTTAGTATTGCGATTGTGGTGCTGGTGTTAACTGTTACGCTAACCCGGCAAGATTCATTTAATAGTGCAGTGTTGTTGCGTAGTGAGGCGTTTGATTTGGCGCTTGCGATCCGGGAAATGCAGTTGGGGGCAGTGAGTGCGCAAGGTGATGGAGCGGGCGGGTATCGCGCAACTCAAGGGGTATATTTTGACATCAGACCTACTGGAGGCGATCCACAACAATACACGCTGTTTCGGGATAGTGCGATAGATGGAAATAATATATACGACGGAGCTGATAGTGGTGAGGCCCTAGGGCTACCAGGAAGCATAGATTCTCGCTTTGAGATCACTGAAATAGAGATGATTGGATCTACAAATAGTGATCCGGATACATTATCGGTAGTGTTTCGGCGACCAAACTTTGATGCCCAATTTTACGAAAATAGATCGACTGAAATTGTTGATGCCACTGCAGCCAGAATACGACTCAGTGTGTCAGGCTCGACTGGAAGTGTGTGTGGTGAAGATTATAGAGAGATTGAAATCACTGCTACAGGGCAGATAACAGTGTTAAACTGTAATTAGTATGATGCAAGCGAAATCAAAAACTTCTGGATTTACCCTGATTGAAATGATCGTATCACTGGCAGTTTTCTCGGTGGTGGTGACTATATCGGTTGGTGCATTACTTATGTTGGTTGCATCTAACCGACAGTTGCAAGATGAGCAAGCTGTACTGGCTAATCTGTCATTTGTGGTAGACAGTATGACTCGGGAGATACGCACTGGTACCAACTATTACTGCGATTCCCAAAATGCACTAAATGCTGGTCCAAATGGTCGCAAGCTTTTTAGTGAGAATACCAACATAAATGATTTAGATCCAACTGCTGTAAGAGACTGCTTAGTAGCTAGTGATGTGGGTGATCGATTTACAGGAATTGCATTTCTAGAAGGTGGGCAAAGTATTACGGAAGCAACTGATACAAAAATTGTATATTTTTACGATAAGAATCCTGACGGAGATGTTGATACAGAGGATGGTGCGCTGTTTAGACGCATTAGTGGCCAAAATGCTCAAGCAATTGTTTCTTCGGGTGTCGCCATAACCAATGCTGAATTTTATGTGACCGGATCCGAGCGATTATATGATGATGCCGGATATTTACTTGAAGGGACACAGCCGGCCGTCACTATCTATCTCGAAGCGCAGATTGCTGGGGTTGCTAACCCAAAAACGTACCCGATACAAACTACTGTGGTACAACGAACACTTGATTTATGATGCAATACTTACCACATCACCACGCCGATACCGGATTTAGTTTAGTTGAGACCTTGGTCGCAGTGGCAATTTTATTAGTTGTGATTGTTGGTCCAATGTCGATCGCTACTCAGGCAAACAGTAGTACTACCTTTGCTAACGAGCAAGTAATTGCTTATTTTCTTGCTCAAGAAGGACTTGAATTGGTGCAAAAAGGTCGTGATGATTTATTGTTGGACGCATTTTCGTCTGATACCAATAATGCATGGAACATTTTTGTCAGTGACAGTGGTCCATATGGTGAATGTTTAAGAGGAAACACTTGTGGTCTTGAAATGAATGATAATGTCAATGATAGTTTAGTGGTCAAGCCGTGTTCAAATTCTAGTGAGTGTCAGTTATACCTATCTAGCGAAACGCGACGTGCTATGTATACCTACGATGCAGTTGCAAGTGATGGTACAGCAAACGAACCTACTCTTTACTCTCGCAGTATTAATATCAGACCTAATGGTGATGAGGCGTTAGTGACGGTGGATGTGCGTTGGCGTTCTGGTGATCAAATCGCTCCACAGTCCGTTACTGCAACTACCTATCTATTCAATGTATATGGCAGATAAAACACATAAACAAACTGGTTTTGCATTATTGGTATCGATTATCGTGGTGAGCGTGGTGATTTCGATTGGTTTGGTGTTACTCGACGTAACTACTAAGCAACTACGACTTTCGAGTAATTCGACTGATTCCGAGCAAGCATTCCATGCCGCCAACGCTGGTATGGAGTGCGCACGGTACGTGCGTCGTAATGCTCGGCTGCAGATCGAAGGGGATGAATTTGCTTCACCGCGTTTAGATCCTGCTCAAGATATCAGCGGAGTGTTTTGTTTTGGTGAACAGGTGGTAGCTGAGGCTGGAACAAACGTTGATGTGGATGATTTAGCAGGGGAGGGTCAAGCTTTCGCTTATCAGTATGAAATATCCTGGGGGGGTGATCGCTGTAGTGAAATTACTATGGGTGTCGCTGTAGCCAATTTATTAACAGAAGGTCCAAATCCAGTGGAAGCGGGAGGTCTGACTGTTTCGAGTGCATTGCTACAAGAACGTTTACCAGGATATCCACCAGATCAAGATATTGATTGTCCAGCTGGTTCTAGTTGTACGGTTATTTTAGCTAAAGGCTACAACCGCAGTTGTGCAGACAAAAACAGTTTTGGTACCGTTCAGCGTGAGGTTCTGCTAGAATTCTAGCTAACTATGACTGTTGCCAACAAACGACTGAAACAATTGCGAGAGACGATTACCTATCACGCGAAAAAATACCACGAAGAACAAACGCCAGAAATCAGTGACGAAGCGTATGATGCGTTGTTGGTAGAACTAAAACAGTTGGAAATTGAGCTTGAAGGTAAACAGACTAGTGGAGTCGGCGATGGTGCGGGTGTAAGCAACGCATTTACCAAGGTCACGCACCGTGTCAAGCAGTGGTCGTTTGATAATATTTTTTCAAAAGAAGAGCTGGCTGAATGGGATACAAAGGTGCACAAATTATTGCGTGAAGCAGATCATGTGACAGATACGGTGCAGTACGTCGCTGAGCATAAAATCGATGGCCTTAAGCTCGTCATTGAGTACTCAGGAGGTAAGCTGATGCGATGTAGCACCAGAGGCAATGGTCAAATTGGTGAAGATGTAACACATACAGCCGCAACTATCACTAGCTTGCCGCATGTGCTTACAAAGCCAGTGGATTTGATATGTGTTGGTGAAGTGTGGCTTGGGGTGGTAGATTTCTTAGAGATTAATAAAACTCGGGCTAAAAACGGTGAGCCCTTATTTGCAAACCCGCGTAACGCGGCCGCCGGCGGATTGCGGCAGCTCGATCCGGCCGTGGCTGCAAAACGCAATCTATCATTGACGGTTTATGATATTGATTTGCTGGCAGTTAATGATATGTCAATCGAGCCGCCAAAAACTCAGTGGGAGGAATTACAACTCCTGACTAAACTGGGTTTGCCAACCAGTGACCACGCTGTAGTTTGTGAGTCGATTGCAGCTGTGCAGGAATTTTATGACTCCGTTGTTAAGGAGCGTGATTCCTTTGCTTTTGCGATTGACGGTGTGGTATTGAAGGTTAATGATATAGCCCAGCAGCGTGTCCTTGGCTATACGGCTAAAGGTCCACGATTTGGTATGGCCTATAAATTACCGGCTGAGCAAACCACTACAGTGGTTGAGGGGATTACGCTGCAGGTTGGTCGCACCGGTAAAGTGACGCCGGTAGCTGAGCTACGACCAGTCGCCATCGCCGGATCAACGGTGGCGCGAGCAACACTCCATAATGAGGATTTTATTACGGAATTAGATGTCCGAATTGGGGATACGGTGATTGTGCAAAAAGCCGGAGACATCATCCCCGAGGTCTTGTCTGTGGTGCAATCACTTCGCCCAGATAAGACAAAAAGCTACTCATTCCCAAAAACAATCATTGGTTGTGGGGGTGACGGGACAATCGAGCGTATTCCTGGCGAAGCTGCCTACCGCTGTGTCTCGCTCGATTCAGACCAATTGCGTCGGCAGCAGTTGTACTATTTTGTGTCAAAAACCGCTTTTAATATTGACGGAGTTGGTCCGCGAATTATAGACCAGTTACTTGATGCTGGATTAATTACAAATGCAGTCGATTTGTTTACTCTCACAGCGGATCAGCTAGAGCCACTTGAAAGCTTTCAGACGACAGCCGCTGCTAATGTGGTGAACGCAATTGCTGCCGCACGCGAAGTTGATTTGTACCGACTGTTAATTAGTCTATCAATTGACGGGGTTGGAGAAGAGACGGCCAGGTTACTAGCAGAAACGTTTGGTTCGATAGATGACATCCAGGCGGCCACACAAGCCGAAATTGCCGCAATTTATGGTATTGGCGATACCGTTGCGCAATCAGTCACAGATTGGTTTGCGCTACCTAAAAATAAACAGTTCTTAGCTACACTTACAAAACAAGTGACCGTCATCAATCCTACTACAAACACAAAAGCCGCAACATTAGACGGACAATCGTTTGTTTTGACTGGTACTCTCGATCAGTATACGCGTGACGAAGCGAAAGATTTAATTCGTCGTTTTGGTGGCAAGGTGGTGTCGAGCGTGTCCAAAAAAACTGACTATGTGTTAGTTGGTCGTGATCCCGGGAGTAAAGCAAAAACGGCGCGTGAGCTTGGCGTAGCGATACTTGATGAAGATCAGTTCCGAACGTTACTTGGAATCTAGCGACCGTTATTAAATCGTGTTAGTCTACAAGCATGAAACGCGAAGAAATTACTCATTTGGCCAGTTTAGCCAGGATTGAGCTTACTGATAAAGAGCTAGATCTATACGAGGCTGATTTGTCACGAATTGTAGCGTATGTGAGTACCGTATCTGAGATTGCTGCAGACGAGGCGGATACACAGCCTACGGTAGGGGCTCGCTATAATGTATTACGATCTGATGACATTACAAACGAACCTGATCAGTTTACCGAAGCAATTTTACGTGAAATGCCACACACTAAAGGACGGTCAATGGCGGTTAAAAAAATCCTAAAAGCAAAGTAAGTATGAAGACAATTACAGAACTTATTCAAGGATTTACCGATGGGTCGTACACCCCGACACAAGCAGTAACTGATTATCTAGAGGTAATAAAGGCTAAAGACGCTAATATTCATGCGTTTTTGGCAACCTATGAGGATGAAGCTCTGCAAGCGGCCAAAGAGGCAACCGCTGCGTATGCAGCAGGTGGGGTGGTGGATCAACCGTTACTTGGAATACCGCTCGCGATAAAGAATAATATCTTAATCAAAGATCACTTGGCGACTGGTGCGTCGAAGATTCTCGAGCACTACACGGCGATTTATGACGCTACCATAATTGAACGGTTGCGGGCCGCTGGGGCAATTTTTATTGGGTCAACCAATATGGATGAATTCGCTATGGGAGGATCGACCGAAAATTCTGCTTTTGGCCCTACTCACAATCCACATGATTTAGCTAGAGTCCCGGGCGGATCGTCGGGTGGCTCGGCCGCTGCTGTGGCGGCGGATATGGTTCCGGCGGCAATTGGTACCGATACTGGTGGATCAGTGCGTCAGCCAGCCAGCTATTGTGGTTTAGTGGGATTTAAGCCTACTTACGGTGCGGTGTCTCGCTATGGCTTAATGGCGATGGGGTCATCACTTGATCAGGCTGGTCCGCTCACTCACAGTGTTGCCGATGCGAAATTATTGCACGATGTGATGTCTGGAGTTGATACTATGGATGGTACGACAATTACTTCAGACACGTACCCACAAGTGGAAACAAAAGCCACCTACACCTTTGGGGTGCCGCGGGACTTTATGAAAGATGGGGTTGATCCTGATGTGCTAGCGGTGTTTGATGCACATATTGAATCACTCAAAGCAGCTGGTCATACAATTGTTGATATTGAATTACCGTTATTTGAACAGGGACTAGCAGCCTATTATATCGTGATGCCGGCCGAAGTATCTTCAAACCTGGCTCGGTACGATGGTATAAGGTACGGCCACTCTGCAGATGGCAAAAACTTGCTTGATGTGTACGAAAAATCTCGGGCAGAAGGGTTTGGGCAGGAGGTTAAACGCCGGATTTTATTAGGGACCCACGTACTTTCCTCTGGTTACTATGATGCTTACTATGGTAAGGCTGAAATAGTCCGCCGTAAAATGCGCCAAGAGTTAGATGTAACATTCCAGACTGTTGATATGATCTTGATGCCGACCGCACCAACTCCGGCTTTTCTCATTGGAGAGCAGGCTGATCCGTTGGCTATGTACCGACAGGATATTTTTACCGTACCGGTCAATTTGACGGGGGTACCAGCTCTGTCATTTCCAATGGGAACTGTAGAACGAGGCGATAGTTCGCTTCCAGTTGGGGTACAATATATAGCACCACATGCCGGCGATGAACGACTGTTCGACGCCGGAGTGAAAATCTATGATACCTCGCTTCCTTCAAGATGATTACGATCCTCGTCAAGAGCTGATTCCACGACCTCCACCAGTTGAGGGTGATTTGCCAAGCGGTGAGGTGCCGCAGGCGCCTGATCTTTCTACACCAGCCTTTGACGGGAGTCTTTTCTTTTCTGACTTATGGACGTCGATATTTGGGGGGAATGAATTTTGGGCTTGGTTGTTTAGCGCCGGTGCAATTGGCGGTATTTTGTCAGCACTCTGGTCAGTGTATACGTTTTTTGCGTATTTGATCTGTTTTATATTTATTGTGTTGTACATTTATGCCACGATTAAAAAAGAATATTACGAAGGGTTAATTGTTGAAGATGTACGCAAAGCCGAAGCGGTGTGGGATGAAACGTATCGTCAAACCGGTCGTGAGAGTAAGTTATCGGCAATCCAAACACACAGTAATTCAGATAATCCAAATGACTGGAAATTAGCCATTATTGAAGCTGATATTATTCTTGATCAGACGTTAAAAGAGCGAGGCTACGCTGGTAATTCTCTCGGTGAGCGCTTGCGCAGTATTACACCAAATCAGCTAGCTAGTATTGATGATGCGTGGGATGCTCACCGGGTACGAAATAAAATCGCTCACGAAGGACCTGATTTTGTGCTCACAAAACGGATTGCCGAAGATACTATTGCAAAATACATGAATGTGTTCCGGGAATTTGGAATTCAATAATAAAGTATTTGTCAGACTGAGGAAAATAGTGTATGGTGCTAGTTACGTCAGTAATCTAATTACTGCAAACAAATATCAAATACACAGCGGGGTAGAGGAGAGGTACCTCGGGAGGCTCATAACCTCCAGACCCCGGTTCGATTCCGGGCCCCGCAACAACATCAGACTGGTCATCTGTAAATTGACCATCTAGCCTGAATATAGGCGACAGAACAGCGGTGCCATAAGCACCAGCTGTTTTGTTATAGGTTATACCCTCCGGTAACACCAATTTCTGTAGCCTTTGCTGCTGTTTTACGTTCATGTTCTTCCAATGCTTCGACAGGCTACCAATGAACTGTTTGAAATAAGTAAGAGCCGTTTCTACATCTAAACGATCAATCTCAGTTTCACTTTTTAAAATATTGATAGTCGTGAGTGGAAGGTACCCCAAAAATGGCACACCCTTTCTAAAGTCATTTAATAATACTTCGTGTCTTGTTTCTACGCAAACCGCGCTGGACTCATCCGATGAGCGGAGTGTATCCGGCGTTGATTGTAGTAGC